>ERZ778511.685-NODE-685-length-30028-cov-14.900177_pt1 | contig 30028 bp, 28 predicted proteins | sample MGYA00510347_ERZ778511 | MGnify/ENA primary metagenome ERZ778511 (study PRJEB29527, sample SAMN07138967) | mouse gut metagenome | material: feces | host: mouse | place: China:Nanjing | collected 2016-01-25 ...
GAATCTATCTGGACGGCACCCTTGGCGGCGGCGGACATGCTTACGAGGTGGCGGGGAAGCTTACGGGTTCCGGCAGGCTGATCGGCATTGATCAGGACGAGGACGCGCTGGCGGCGTCGGGAAAGCGGCTGGAGCCTTACAGAGAGCGGATTACTTTGATCCGTGACAATTATGCGAACGCGGCGGAAGCGCTTGCGGGAACCGGCATATACGGCGTGGACGGTATAGTGCTCGATCTGGGCGTTTCCTCCTATCAGCTTGACAATGAGGAGAGAGGGTTTTCCTACAGGTATGACGCGCCGCTCGACATGCGGATGGACCAGAGACAGAGCCTGAGCGCGAAGGAGATCATAAACGAGTATTCCGAGGCGGAACTTACCCGTATTTTGCGGGATTACGGCGAGGAGAAATTTGCGAAGAATATAGCGAAGCATATTGTGGCGGCGAGGAAGGACAAGCCTCTGGAGACGACAGGAGAGCTGAACGAGATCATAAAGGCTTCCATCCCGGCAAAAATGCGCGCCACAGGAGGGCATCCCTCCAAACGGACCTTTCAGGCGGTGCGAATTGCGTGTAACAGGGAACTGGAAGTATTGCAGGACTCTCTGGACGGGCTGATCGATCTTCTGAATCCGGGCGGGAGGCTCTGCGTGATTACCTTTCATTCTCTGGAGGACCGGATTGTAAAGTCCATCTTCCGAAAAAATGAGAATCCTTGTACATGCCCGCCGGATTTCCCGGTCTGTGTGTGCGGACAGGTCTCAAAGGGGAAAGTGATCACGAAAAAACCGATCCTTCCGTCCGAAGGGGAAATGGAAAAGAACAGCAGGGCGAAAAGCGCGAAACTCCGGGTGTTCGAGAAGAAGTAAACGCAGCCACGTATCTACTGACAAGGGCGGAAATGACAGGAAAGACAGAAAAGAAGGGAAACGTTCGGCAGGAACGGCATTAAAGAGGGGAAACAGAGAATTATGGCAGCATCACGGCAAAACGCATACTATGTGCATGGCAACACGGTCAGAAATATACAGCCGGAGAGAAAGACTGACGACAGACGGAAGAAAAAAATAAATAACACAGTGAGAAGAAACAGGGAGAAGGCGAAACACATGAGTCCCGGCTATGTCCTGTTTCTGGGCGCTGCGCTGGTTGCTACCGCTGTTATTCTGGTATATTATATCGGGCTGCAGTCGGATATCACAAACAGCGTGAAGCATATCTCTATACTGGAAAGGGAACTGAATGCTTTGAAGGTTGCCAATGAGGAGGATTACAGCAGAATTACAAGCGCTGTGGATCTGGAGGAGATCAGAAGGATCGCGATTCAGGAACTGGGTATGCAGTACGCGCAGGAAGGGCAGATTATTTCCTTCGCCAGTGAAAACAGCGACTATGTGAAACAGATGGCGGAAATCCCGCAACAGGAATAAGCAGGTGATTTTTTGAGTGCACAGAAAAGAAAGTCCGTATTGAAATTTACCATGAAAATGCAGAAAAAGCTGCTGGTGCTGTTTTTATTCATACTGGCGGCTTTTGTGGGACTCAGCGTCCGGCTGTTTCTGATCAACAGGGATAACGGGGAAGAGTACAAGAAACAGGTATTGTCGCATCAGGAGTATGACTCCGCGATAATACCTTTTAAACGTGGGGAAATTGTGGACTCCAACGGCACGGTGCTAGCGGCGAGCAACAAGGTTTACAACGTCATTCTGGACACCAAGCTGCTGCTGCGCAAAGAGGAGTATCTGGAGCCGACCTTGAACGCGCTGAAGCGTTTCTTCGATATCGACGTGGAGGCGGTGCGCGCCTACATCGCCGGGCATCCCCAATCTTCCTACTATGTGATGGCGAAGCGGGTGGAGTATGAGAAGAAATCTGCTTTTGAGGAGTTTTGCGACGACGAGGAACAGGGCGCAAATATCAAGGGCGTGTGGTTTGAAAATGAGTATAAGCGGGAGTACCCGAACGGCTCTCTGGCATGTGACCTGATCGGTTTTACGACGGGCGACAACGCGGGCACTTACGGGCTGGAAGAGTATTATAATGATATTTTGAGCGGTACAAACGGCAGGGAGTACGGTTACCTCAACGACGATTCCACGCTGGAGCGCACGACCATCGCGGCGAAGGACGGCAACAACATCCAGCTCAGTCTGGACGCGAACATCCAGGCTATCGTGGAGAAGTATCTGAAAGCGTTCAACGAGGAGTATAAGGACAACGCCAGACCCGGCAACGGTGCGGAAAACATCGGCTGTGTCATTATGGATCCGAACTCTGCCAGTATTCTGTCTATGGCAAGCTACCCGGTCTTTGACTTAAACGACGTCAGAAACACGGAAAATCTGATCGGGATGCCCCTTCTTGACAAGGACGGAAAGCGTGTCAGGACGGATGGCGTGGCGGAATATGTGACGCAGGAGTCCATCGCCGGGATGAACGACGAGGTCATGTACCAGCACTTAAACGCCCTGTGGAAAAATTTCTGTATCGTGGACGCCTACGAGCCGGGTTCCGTGTTCAAGCCGTTCACGGTGGCGGCGGCGTTGGAGAGCGGCGCCATCACCGGCAACGAGACTTACAACTGCGAAGGGTTTCTTCATGTGGGTGACTATGAAATCAAGTGCCATCAGACTTTCGGCGACGGCCCGCTCACGGTGCAGCAGGGCGTGGAGCGCTCCTGTAACGTGGTGCTGATGAATGTGGCGTTTGCGCTTGGCAAGACGGAATTTGTGAATTATCAGCACAGCTTTAACTTTGGATTAAAGACAAATATTGATCTGGCGGGTGAGCCGCGCACGGCGAGCATGATCTACCATGAGGACAATATCGGCATGACGGACCTTGCGACCAACTCTTTCGGACAGAGCTTTAACGCCACCATGATACAGGTGATTACAGGTTTCTGCTCGCTGATCAACGGCGGCAACTACTATGCGCCCCATGTGGCGAGCCGGATTACGACGGCGGACGGCGCTACCATAGAGAATATTGAGCCAAGGCTTTTGAAGCAGACTATATCCCGTTCCACCAGTGATAAGATCATCGAATATTGCAACACAGTGGTGAGCGGGGAAAACGGCACAGGGCACACCGCGAGACCCGCAGGGTATATGATCGGCGGAAAGACGGGAACGGCGGAGACGCTGCCCCGAGGCAATAACGAATATGTGGTTTCCTTTATGGGCTATGCGCCCGCGGATGACCCGCAGGTGGTCATTTATGTGGTGGTGGACAGACCTAATGTGGTCTTTCAGGATGACGCGAAATACGCCACCAGAATTGTGAAAAAGATTCTGACAGAAGTGCTGCCTTATATGAACATCTTTATGACGGAGGAACTGAGCGATACGGAGCGGGAGGAGTTAGAGCAGCTCCAGATCCAGATCAGGACGCCGCAGGGCGCAGAGCCGGAGGAAGAGCTGGACGAGGAGGGCAACCCGATTCCGAAAGAAGGCGAAGAAGGCAGCCCGGCAGAAGGTGAGGGCGCCGCACCCGCAGAGGGAGAAGAAGGCGCGGAAGGGTCGGAGGAGGAACCGGCAGGACCGAATGAGGCGTGGAAGGATTTCCCTCTCGATCCAGAGACGGGCTATCTCGTAGATCCGGCTACGGGCGATTACTATGATCCGCAGATCGGCACCCAGGTGGGACGCGGAGATTCTCAGGCTGAAGAGTCCGGGGAAGGGACCGGAGAAGGAACCGGAGGTGAGTGGTCGCCGGCACCGCCGCCGGGAGACGGGGAAGACACAGGGGAACCTTAAATAGCGTGAAGTGAGAATAACCTCAGAAAAAGGATAATAGATTATATTAATACCTTTTTGTGAGGTTTCTCTTTGATGGAAGGGAAGATGGACCATAAAACATACCACAGGAGCAAGACGGTGACGGTGTTTTTCCTGTGTGTACTGACGCTCTTCGGGCTGGCGGGAAGACTGTTTTATCTGATGGTGTTCCAGTCTGAATACTATTCACAGAAGGCGAGGGAGCTCCACGAGAGAGAGCGGAGCATCAAGGCGGCAAGAGGGCGTATCATAGACGCGAACGGCAAGATTCTGGCGGATAATAAGACGGTCTGCACGGTCTCCGTGATACACAGCCAGATTTCGGACGCAGAGGAAGTGATTGCCGTTCTCTCGGAAGAACTGGGGCTGTCGGAGGAGTATGTCAGAAAACGGGTGGAGAAATACTCTTCCATCGAGAAGATCAAGAGCAATGTGGAAAAGCCGGTAGGTGACGCCATCAGGGCAAGAGCCCTTGACGGGGTCAAGGTGGATGAAGATTACAAGCGTTATTATCCTTATGATTCACTGGCGTCCAAGGCGCTGGGATTCACTGGCGGGGATAATCAGGGTATCATAGGGCTTGAAGTGGTTTATGAGGAATATTTGAAAGGCGAAGCGGGAACGATCTTAACGGTGACTGACGCCAAGGGCGTGGAGCAGGACGAGGAAGGCGAGGAGAGGGTGGAGCCGGTAAGCGGCAGAGACCTCTATGTCAGTCTGGATATCAATATCCAGAGCTACGCCACCCAGCTTGCCATGCAGACCATGGAGACCAAGGAGGCGGACCGGGTGTCCATTCTCGTTATGAATCCCCAGAATGGGGAGATCCTTGCAATGGTGGATGTGCCGGAATTTGACCTGAATAATCCGTATACACTGCCTGACGGTATGGACGCGCTGGCGTTCTCCGAAAAAAAGAGGCAGGAACTTCTGAACGCCATGTGGAGAAACGGCTGTATCAACGACACTTACGAGCCGGGTTCCACTTTCAAGATCATCACGGCGGCGGCGGGCTTGGAATCCGGGGCGGTGAAGCCCACGGACACCTTCAACTGTCCCGGCTTTATCATGGTGGAGGATCGGAAAATCCGCTGCCATAAAGTGGGCGGACATGGGGCGGAAGACTTTGTGCAGGGGACAATGAACTCCTGCAACCCCGTCTTTATCACCGTGGGACTGCGCATAGGCGTGGAGCGGTACTACTCCTACTTCCGCCAATTCGGGCTTTTAGACAAGACGGGGATCGACCTGCCGGGCGAGGCGGGGACAATCATGCACAAGATGGAAAACATCGGACCTGTGGAGCTCGCCACCATCTCTTTCGGGCAGTCCTTCCAGATCACGCCGATCCAGCTTGCCACCACGGCGGCGTCCATCGTCAACGGCGGAAGGCGGATCACACCCCATTTTGCCGTGCGTGCGGTGACGTCGGATGGGAGCGACAGCCAGTCGTTTACCTATCCCGTGAGGGAGCATGTGGTGTCCGATGAGACGTCCGAGACCATGCGGTATATCCTTGAGCAGGTGGTGGCGGAAGGGAGCGGCAAAAACGGCGCGGTGGAGGGTTACCGGGTGGGCGGAAAGACAGCCACCAGCCAGACCCTTCCCCGCGGGAGCGGCAAGTATATCGCCTCCTTCCTTGGTTTTGCCCCGGCGGATAACCCGCAGGTTCTGGCGCTGGCGGTCATCCATAATCCCAAGGGAACTTACTACGGCGGACAGATCGCCGCCCCGGTGGTGAGGCAGCTTTTTGAGAATATCCTTCCATATTTGGACGAAACGAGCTATACTGGTAAGTAATGGATTGGTGGTAAGGAGCAGGAGATAAACATGAACAGTGTGATTTTAATTTCGGTTTTGGTATCATTTGCGATCAGCGTTTTTCTGGGACCTGTGGTCATCCCTTTTCTGCGCAGGCTGAAAGTGGGACAGACGGAGCGGACGGAAGGACCCGAAAGCCATTTGAAGAAAAACGGAACGCCCACCATGGGGGGCATCCTGATTCTGGTCAGTGTGGTGGTGACCTCCCTGCTCTTTGTGCGGGATTACCCGGGCATTATCCCGGTGCTGTTTCTCACGCTTGGTTTCGGGCTGGTAGGCTTTCTCGACGATTATATCAAAGTCGTTCTAAAGCGTTCCATGGGACTCAGGGCGTGGCAGAAATTTGCCCTGCAGTTTCTCGTCACGGGCGTATTTGTCTTTTATCTGCAAAGGTATACGGATGTATCTCTGGCAATGAAAGTGCCTTTTCTGGACGGCGTCTATCTGGATTTTGGATGGATGAATATTCCATTTTTGTTCTTTGTAGTGATCGGGACGGTGAACGGCACGAACTTTACGGACGGTCTGGACGGTCTGGCAAGCTCTGTGACAGTGCTCGTCGCGACTTTCTTTACGGTGGTGGCGATCGGCACAGTCAGCGGAATCGAGCCGATTACCTGCGCGGTGGTGGGCGCGCTTTTGGGTTTCCTGCTCTTCAATGTGCATCCGGCAAGCGTGTTTATGGGAGATACGGGATCGCTTGCTCTTGGCGGTTTTGTAGCGGCGGCAGCGTACATGATGCAGATGCCGCTCTTTATTGCGATCGTAGGTTTTATCTATGTCATAGAGGTTTTGTCGGTTATGATGCAGGTGACGTATTTCAAAATGACAGGCGGTAAGCGCATCTTTAAGATGGCGCCGATCCATCATCACTTCGAGCTGTGCGGGTGGTCGGAGACACGGGTGGTTGCCGTATTTTCGATTGTGACGGCGCTGTTATGCCTTGTGGCATTGTTCGGAGTTTAAGATAAATCATGGAGGTTGTTATGGAGTTACGGGGAAAGAAAGTGCTTGTGGTGGGCTCGGGCTTGAGCGGAATCGGGGCTGTGCAGGCTTTATATCACGCGGGGGCGGCGCCCCTTTTGTTTGACGAAAACGAGAACCTGAAGGCGGAAGAGGTGCAGAGGAAACTGCCGTCCGGCGTTCAGGCGGAGATTGTGATCGGCACATTGTCGGAGGAAGAGAAAGCTTCGGTGGAGCTGGTCGTCCTAAGTCCGGGCGTGCCGACAGATACGGCGTTTGCGGAGGATTTCCGAAAAAGGGGCGTAAAGATCTGGGGAGAGATCGAGCTGGCATATGAGATGGGAAAAGGCACGGTGATCGCCATCACGGGGACAAACGGCAAGACGACCACCACTTCCCTTGTGGGGGCGATCATGGCTGCCCACTGTCAGGATGTGGACGTGGTGGGAAATATCGGGAACCCCTATACGCTGACGGCGCTGGATTCCACGGAGGAGACCGTGACGGTGGCGGAGATCAGCAGTTTCCAGCTGGAGACGATCGATCAGTTTAAGCCGCAGGTTTCCGCGATTTTGAATATAACGCCGGATCATTTAAACCGCCATCATACCATGGAAAATTATGCGGCGGTGAAGGAGGCGGTCTGCAGGAACCTGACGAAGGAAGAGACCTGCGTCTTAAACTATGAAAACAGCTACACAAGATCTTTCGGGGAGCGGTGCCCGGCGCGGGTGGTGTGGTTTTCCTCGCAGAGAAAGCTCACGGACGGCTATTATCTGGAAGGGGAAGAAATCTTCCGTGCAAAGGATGGGGCGGGCGAGCGCCTCATGGACATACATGACATGAAACTGGTGGGCATCTGCAACGTGGAGAACGTGATGGCGTCGATGGCGGTCACGTCCGCCTGCGGTGTGCCGATGGAGGAAATTTTGTCGGTCATCAGAGAGTTTCCGCCGGTGGAACACAGAATCGAGTTTGTGGCGACAAAGCGGGGGGTGGACTATTACAACGATTCCAAGGGCACCAATCCCGATGCGGCAATTCAGGGCATCCGCGCCATGGACCGTTCCACGGTGTTAATTGGCGGCGGCTATGACAAACAGAGTGAGTACGACGAGTGGATTGAGGCGTTTGACGGCAAGGTGAAATGTCTGGTGCTGATCGGGCAGACGAGAGAAAAGATAGCGGCGTGCGCGAGAGCGCACGGACTTTCCGATATCGTGCTTGCGGACACCTTTGAGGAGGCGTTTGCGGTATGCGTGGAGAGGGCAAAGCCGGGGGATGCGGTTCTGTTGTCGCCCGCCTGTGCGAGCTGGGGGATGTTCCCGAACTACGAGGTCAGGGGACAGATGTTTAAGGATATGGTAAATCAGTTGGAGGAGAGCTAAAAAGTGGCACAGAGAAACGCTTCCCGTAGAAGACAACAAAAAGGCGAGAGCTTTATGGATTACAGCCTGCTGTTTATCGTGCTTTTCCTTGTGGGTTTCGGTATGGTCATGGTGTTTTCCTCAAGCTCCTATGAGGCAAACTTAAAGATGGGGGATTCCACCAGATACTTGAGACAGCAGCTCTTAGCGTCCATTCTGGGGCTTGTGGCAATGATGGTGGTGGCGAACATCCCCTATCATTTCTGGGAACGGTTTGCGGTGCCGGCTTATATCGGTTCGGTGGTGCTGATCCTTCTGATCATTCCTTTCGGCCACAGCTCCGGCGGGGCGACACGCTGGCTGTACATAGGTCCGCTCTCCCTGCAGGTGGCGGAGGTGGCTAAGCTGGGTATGATTTTATTTTTATCCAGTCTGATCTGTAAAATGGGAAAGGCGATACGGACAAAAAAAGGCTTTTATTTTGTGCTTGCCATGCCGATACCGATTGCGCTGATGATCTGGAAGATTACCAATAACCTGAGTTCGGCGATTATTGTTATGGCGATTGCGGTTTTGATGCTGTTTGTGTCCTGTCCGGATTATAAAAGGTTCTTCCTTCTGGGGCTGCTTACGCTGGCGGGGGCGGCTGCCGTGGTTTTTTACGTGGTGCAGTCGGCGCAGGCGCATGTGGATGATTTGGAGTTCAGAGGTATGCGCATACTGGCGTGGCTGGATCCGGAGGCGTATTCCAGCGATACCGGCTTCCAGACGCTGCAGGCGCTCTACGCCATCGGCAGCGGTGGCGTGCTGGGCAAAGGGCTTGGGCAGAGTATGCAGAAGAGAGGTTTCCTGCCGGAGGCGCAGAACGATATGATTTTTTCGATTATCTGCGAGGAGCTGGGGCTTTTCGGCGGAATCGCCGTGATTATTATGTTTCTGATGCTGATCTGGCGGCTGATGATTATTGCCAACAATGCGCCGGATCTCTACGGCGCGCTTCTTGTGGTGGGCGTGATGGGGCATATAGCCGTGCAGGTCATTCTGAATATCGCCGTCGTTACCAACACGATTCCCAATACCGGCATTTCCCTGCCTTTCATCAGCTACGGTGGGTCCTCCGTCATGTTCCTGCTGATCGAAATAGGGATGACTTTGAGTGTGGCGAAGGGGATACGGTTAAAAGATTTGTAAGGACAAGATAATTTTTTGTCGAAAATCCATATAGATAGAATAGGTCATAAATAGAAGCAGAGGTAAATTTATGGACGCTGTTCGTATCTATGGTGGAAACTGTCTTTCGGGACAGACGAAGATACAAGGGTCAAAAAATGCCTCGCTGCCCATTCTGGCGGCGACACTTTTGATAGACGGCACCTGCGAGATAACAAACTGCCCGGATATTTCGGACGTATACCATATGCTGCGGCTTCTGGAAAGTCTTGGCTGTGTGGTGGGCAGAAAGGCGGATGTGATCCGTATTGATACAAGAGGGGTTGCCGAGTGCGATATGCCGGCGGATTCCGTGGGGGTTATGAGATCCTCGATTATGCTTTTGGGGGCGCTGCTTGCCCGGATGGGCGAAGTGGCTATGGAATACCCGGGCGGATGCGTGATCGGAAAGCGTCCCATTGACCAGCATCTTTACACGCTGCGGCGCATGGGAGTGGAGATTACGGAGGGAGCGGAAGGGTTCTGCGCCAGGGCGGGACGGCTCCACGGCGCGGTACATGAACTGCCTTTTGTCAGCGTGGGCGTGACGGAAAATCTCATTCTGGCAGCGGTTCTGGCGGAGGGCGTGACGGTGATCCACCCTGCGGCAAGGGAGCCGGAGATACAGGCGTTGTGCGATTTTTTGGTAAGCGCCGGCGGTAAGATAGAGGGTGCCGGCACAGACCGGCTGGTGATCGAGGGCGTCAAAAAGCTGCATCCCGTGCGTTTCCGCGTACCCGCGGACAGGATTGTCGCCGGAACATGGCTTGCCGCCTGTCTGTGTGCGGGCGGCTGTGTCTTTTTGGAGGATGCGCCATGCGGACAGATGGAGAGCGTACTTGTATGCGCGGAGAAACTGGGTGCGCGCCTGCACAGGCTCCCGGAGGGGCTGCTTGTGGAAGGGTGTGCCTGCAAAGGGCTTAAGGAGAATCTGGTGACGGCGGTATACCCGGGATTTCCCACGGATCTGCAGTCTCTTTTCATGGCGGCAATCGCCTTTTCGGGACATGACGGGCGGATAGAGGAAACCGTTTTTGAAAACCGGTTCCGGATTGTTCCTGAACTGCGGAAAATGGGCGCCGATATCCGGGTGGAGGGAAACTGTGCCTGCATCCGGGGCGGCAGGAAGCTTTGCAACACCATCGTGGAGGCGAAGGAGCTTCGCGGCGGCGCGGCGCTTGTCGTGGCGGCGCTGGCGGCGGAGGGCACGGGTATTGTGACAAACCGCCATTTTATTGACAGAGGCTATGAGGATATCGCGCGGAGCCTGCGGGATCTGGGAGCGGAGATAGAATTAGCTTAATGCGAAAAGAGAGAACGGATGAGCGATAAGAAAACCGTAAAGAAGAAAAAGACGAATCCGAATCTGCGGCTGATCAAGAATGGGGATGTGGAAGAGCCGAAAAGGAAGAAGCGGAGGATCAGAAAGCGTGAGGAAAGACCAGAAAAAATCCGCTTTGGCAAGGCGAAGAGATCAGTTATTCTGCTGGCGGTCTTTCTTTCCCTTTTTCTGATTCTCGGCGGCGCCTATTTCTATATTATCAATAACTATAAAGTGACGACGGTCCATGTGGACGGCAGCATCCATTACACCAACGAAGAGATCATGGAGATGGTGATGGGGGGCAGGTTTGGCGACAATTCCCTGTTTTTGTCCTTGAAGTACCGGGATAAAGGCATAGAGGGGGTTCCCTTTATAGAGACCATGGACGTGGCGATCGAGGCGAAAGATACAATCCGGATTACGGTGTACGAGAAAGCGCTGGCGGGTTACGTCAGATATCTGGGCCGTTATGTGTATTTTGACAAAGACGGCATCGTGGTGGAGACGTCCATGGAGGAGACAGCCGGGATCCCGCAGGTGACGGGGCTTTCCTTTGACCATGTGATTCTGCATGAGCCGCTGCCGGTGGACAAGCCGGAGCTGTTTGACGAGATTCTGAATATCACCCAGCAGCTTGCAAAGTATTCCCTCACGGCTGACAGGATTTATTTTGACAGCACCTATGAGGTGACACTGTATTTCGGGGAGGCGAAGATCGCACTGGGAAAAAACGAGGATATTGATGAAAAAATTATGAAACTGCAGTATATTCTGCCGGATCTGCTGGGAAAAAGTGGTACTTTAGATATGCGTGAATACAGCGAAGACACGAAAACATACAGCTTTGAGCAGGATTGACGGGAAAGTGCCCCGGATAATTCGGTGCAAAATCGGACAAAAAGAAAAAAATGGGTTGCTAAGTTCGGAAAATAATTATATGATAAAGTATATGATTGTGCATGGAGTATGTGGAAGTAGAAGGAGGAATCACCTTGCTGGAGATTAAGTCGAATGAAGCGGAGTCCGCTGCGAAGATTATCGTTGTCGGTGTCGGCGGCGCGGGCAATAACGCTGTTAATAGAATGATAGATGAAGAGATAGACGGTGTGGAGTTTATCGGTATCAATACGGACAAGCAGGCATTGCAGCTTTGCAGGGCGACCAGACTGCTGCAGATCGGCGAGAAGCTTACCAAGGGGCTTGGCGCGGGCGCGAAGCCGGAGATCGGCGAGAAGGCTGCGGAGGAGAGCTCCGAGGAAGTGACGCAGGCATTAAAGGGAGCGGACATGGTGTTTGTCACCTGCGGTATGGGCGGCGGCACAGGAACGGGAGCGGCTCCCGTGGTGGCGAAACTTGCGAAGGATATGGGCATTCTGACTGTGGGCGTGGTGACGAAGCCCTTCCGCTTTGAGGCGAAGGCGCGTATGACCAATGCCCTGTCCGGGATTGAGAAAATTAAGGACAATGTAGATACCTTGATCGTGATTCCAAACGACAAACTTCTGGAGATTGTGGACAGGCGTACCACCATGCCGGAGGCGCTTAAGAAAGCGGATGAAGTGCTCCAGCAGGCGGTGCAGGGCATTACGGATCTGATCAATATGCCCGCGATTATCAATCTGGATTTCGCGGACGTGCAGACGGTTATGAAGGACAAGGGTATCGCGCATATCGGTATCGGCACCGGGAAGGGTGACGATAAGGCGGCGGAAGCGGCGAAGATGGCGGTGGAGAGCCCGCTGCTTGAGACGACCATCACCGGGGCGACCCACGTGATTATCAACGTTTCCGGCGATATTTCCCTTGCGGATGCGTCCGATGCTTCCGATTATGTGAGAAATCTTACAGGTGACGAGGTGAATATCATCTTCGGTGCGATGTATGATTCCAGTATGACGGACACTTGTAATGTTACCATTATCGCGACAGGCATTGAGGAGAAGGCGGGCAGACAAGGCGCAGGGCTCGGCTTTAAGAGCGGATACATAACCCCCACTTCCCTGCAGGGAAAGAGCACGGTGGGAACAGGCACGGGGCTTAGCGCGTTTGCGGCGGCGAACTTGGGTCTGAAGCAGCCGGTGACACAGGGCGGACAGGCGAAGGCGCAGGCAGGGCTTAAGCCGATCGGGATTCAGAAAACCAACGATATCAAGAGCTCCGTGGAGGAGAAATCGCTGGATATCCCGAGTTTCTTAAGGAAATAGAAATTAAAATAATATGAAAAGATATGAAAAACCACAGGAGAATATCCTGTGGTTTTTTGCGCAGCTCCACGCAGAGGAAGTATGCCGCAGAAGCGGCGCATGGGGCGCGCGGCGAGCGGGAATAAAAGCTTTCCCGCTCGAACTTTGTGTTACTTTGTTGTTATGTGTCTGGAAAAATAGGGAAAATGCTCTGCAATTGCGACAGAATATGCGCCCGGTATTTCCTATAATGAAAAGGAAATACGGAGGTGGAATGTGTATTACAAATTATATATTGACAGTGTTTTCATCCTGCAGATGACGACTGATCTGTATCTGCTGTCCTTAGCCGGACAAATTATGCGGCGTACTGCCACGCGCCGGAAAATCTGGCTGGGAGCGGCGGTGGGAGCCGGGATGAGCTGCCTGTGTCTGATGCTGCCGGTTTTCACGGTGGGAGGCAGACTTCTGCTTGGTTCCATACCTGTCAGTATGTGTATGATGTGCCTCACCTATCAGATACACGGTGTGCGCAGCCTTCTGAGAGCGTCTCTGCTAATGGCTGCCGCCGGCTTTTTTTTAGGCGGCGGTATGATATGGATTCTGAATCGCTTAAGAGTCGTTGTGAAGGGTGGCGGAAGTCTTTTCTTAACCCTGACGGCGGGTGCGGTGTCCTATCTGGCGCTGCGGGCTGTTTTACAATGGCTGCTCAGGCGGCGGGAGGACAGTCTGCGGACAGTGCGCGTCTATGTGCCGTCTCTGAGACAGGAAATCTGCATAAGGGCGCTGGTGGATACGGGAAACCATCTGTCGGATCCCATAAGCGGTGCGCCGGTGAGCATTATCAGCAGGAAGATTGCCCGCTGTATGGCGTCCTGTCTGTCTCAGGAAAAGTTTCACGCAGTTCCCTACAGAAGCGTGGGAAAACAGGGCGGGATTCTCTCCGCCTACGAACTGCCGGAGATGCGGATCGAGGAGGCGGGCGGAATGCTCAGAAGAGAACATGTCATAGTTGCGGTTTGTGATACGGGAATATCGGAGGACAGTGATTACCAGATGATATTACACCCCGGGCTATTAGAAAACTAGGAGGAAAAAAGATGGTTTTAAAAGTGGCAATTCCCGGTAAGATTCAGTTTAAGATGGTTCACAGGGACCAGAAGTTCCTGATGACCAGACAGGGGGACATTCATTACATAGGAGGGGCAGAGGTACTGCCGCCGCCTCTCGAAAGCGAAAGGGAAAATGAGATCATCAGCGATCTGGGAACGGAATATGAGGACGAGGCAAAATCAATTCTGATAGAACATAACTTAAGACTGGTGGTATACATAGCGAAAAAGTTTGACAATACGGGCGTTGGTGTGGAGGATCTGATCTCCATCGGCACGATCGGGCTGATCAAGTCCATCAACACTTTTAATCCGGGGAAAAACATCAAACTGGCAACCTACGCTTCACGCTGTATTGAGAACGAAATTCTGATGTACTTAAGAAGGAATAACAAGCATCGGATGGAAGTTTCCATTGACGAGCCCTTAAATGTGGACTGGGACGGCAATGAACTTCTGCTTTCCGATATTCTGGGGACGGATGAGGATGTCATTTACAAGGATCTGGAGGACGAAGTGGAGAGGAAACTGCTGATCCGGGCGATTGCCAAACTGTCTGAGCGGGAGCAGACGATCATCCGCCTGCGTTTCGGAATCGGGAATGCGGAAGGGAAGGAACTGACACAAAAGGAGGTGGCGGAACTGCTCGGAATTTCGCAGTCCTATATTTCCAGACTGGAGAAAAAGATTATGCGGCGTCTGAAAAAGGAGATGAGCCGGGACAGTTAATCCGGCAATTCCGGATACCTGATACGGAATTGTGTGAAAATGCGTCGAATTGATCGGAGTTATGTTTGCTTTTTGTCTCTGGTGCGCGTATAATGAAAAAGGAGCCGTATGTTACATAGTTAATATGGGGGACAAATGAAAAAAATAATTTTGATTGTCGATGATGACAGGCTGACGCTGTCCACGGCGCAGAAACTCCTTGAGGGAGAGTACAAGGCGGTTGCCGTAAATTCGGGGAAACAGGCATTTAAGTATCTGGAGCGCCACATGCCGGATCTGATTCTTCTGGATATCAATATGCCGGAGATCGGCGGCTTTGAGGTGATGGCGACATTGCAGAAGGATCCGCGCTGGTGCAAAATTCCAGTGATCTTTCTGACGGCTGACCGGAGCGCGGAGACGGAGATCGAGTGTTTCCGTGTGGGCGCAAACGATTATATTGCCAAGCCTTTTGAGCCGAATATTATGCTGAGCCGGATCAGAAGTACCATTGAGCTGGACGGTTATCGGAAGGACCTGCAGCGCAGACTGGACGAAAAGACGAAGGAGATGGAGCGCATCACGATTCAGGCGATTATGACGGTCGCCAATACGGTGGATGCGAAGGATGACTATACAAAAGGACACTCCATGCGGGTGGCAGCGTACTCCGAACTCCTTGCGCAGCGTCTGGGCTGGTCTGAAGAGGAGATCCAGAACATTTATTATGTGGCGATGCTGCATGATGTGGGAAAGATCGGTGTGCCCGATGCCGTGCTCAACAAGCCTTTTAAGCTGACGGATGTGGAGTTTCGTCTGATCAAGGGGCATACCCTTGTGGGCGCTGAGATTCTGAATGACTTTAAGATGTTTCCCAACGTCAATGTGGGCGCGAAATATCACCACGAGCGCTATGACGGCAGGGGATACCCGGAAGGATTAAAGGGAGAGAGCATTCCTCTGGTGGCAAGGGTGATCGGTCTGGTGGATTCCTACGACGCCATGACCAGCAACCGTGTGTACCGCAGGCGGCTGAATGACGACGTGGTCATGCAGGAGCTGGAGAAGGGGAAAGGAAGCCAGTGGGATCCCGAGCTGGTAGATATTTTTGTAGACCTGATCAAAGAGGGCGCACTGGAGAAAATGTGGATGCCCGAGGAGGATCTGGCGACGCCGATTTTCGACAGCGGCAAGATCATGGGCATTACCATGGGCAACGAAAATATATTGGAATCACCTGTCGATTATCTGACCGGGCTTCTCAGCAGACAGAAGGGAGAACACGACATTTCCTTAAGTCTGCGCGCAGAAGGCGGCGCATTGATGCTGATAGATCTGGATCATTTCAGGCGCATAAACGATGTGCACGGTCATCTGATGGGGGATTACGCTTTAAAGACGGTGGCAGATGTGCTGAGGGGAGTCTGTGAGAACGAGATTGTCTGTCGGACCGGCGGTGATGAGTTCCTGTATTATCTGCCGGGTGTGACCGACGAGGAAGTCGTCACGAGGAAGGTGGAGGGGCTTCTGGAAGCTTTCCGCCAAAAGCAGGAGGAGACCGAGGTACTGAAGGATGCGGAACTTTCCGTGGGCATCAGCATCTCCGGGACAGATGGCAGAGAGTTTGAGGAGCTTTACAGAAGAGCTGATAAGGCGCTCTATCTGGTGAAACAGAGCAGAGGGAACCATTACGGGTTCTTCCAGAGATCCGGCATTCTGCGGACTCCCGAACAGTCCCAGAGCGATCTGGATAAGATTATGGACGCGATCAAGAACCGGGAGATCTATCAGGGCGCTTTTCAGGTGGATTACGACGAGTTCAACCATGTGTACGATTTCGTGAAACATATGTCGGCGCGCAGCAAGAAGGAGACGCAGCTTCTGTTATTCACCCTGTTCTCCTCCAATGGCAGCGAGGTCAAGCTGGAGCGCATGGAGACCGCCATGCAATGCATGGAGCAGGCGATCTGCAAATCCCTGCGCGGCGTGGACGTGGGCGCGAGATACAGCAGTTCTCAGTTCCTTGTGATCCTGTTGGGTACGGGACGGGAGAATGTGCGCGTGGTGACGGACCGCATCGTGCAGAACTATTTCAAACTTTATGGGGAGAAAGATATCACGCTCACTTATGATATTGCGAAGTTTGGGTGAGGAAGGGCGTAAAAGAGGACAGGGGATATATTAAAAGCGCCTGAAGCTGAGGTTATACAGTTGGCGTAATCAATCATATGAATCAAATATAGTAACGTTTTTGGGACCGGGAGAGGGGGAGCCCCTCCCGGTTTCTTACGCCGTCAGATACAGCCGCATAGTCTTTAGCGCATTCTTCTCAAGCCTTGACACCTGTGCCTGCGAGATGCCGATTTTTTCGGCGACTTCCATCTGTGTTTTTCCCTCGAAGAAACGCAGGGAGATGATCTCATATTCCCGTTTGGTCAGCTTCTTCATGGCTTCTGTCAGGGAAATATGCTCTACCCAGACCTCCTCGCCGTTTTTCTTGTCGCTGATCTGATCCATCACATAGAGCGTGTCGCCGCCGTCGGTGTAGACGGGCTCGTAAAGGCTTAAGGGACTCTGGATGGCGTCTAGGGCATAGACGATATCCTCTTTGGGGATGCCGATTTCCGTGGCGATTTCTGTGACAGTAGGTTCACGGGAGTTGGTGCGGGTCAGGTGCTCCTTGGCATAGATTGCCTTGTAGGCGGTGTCCTTTAAGGAGCGCGAAACCCGTATGGAGTTGGCGTCGCGCAGATACCGTCTGATCTCCCCGACGATCATAGGTACAGCATAGGTGCTGAACTTTACATTGAGAGAGCTGTCGAAGTTGTCGATTGCCTTGATCAGTCCGACGCAGCCGATCTGGAAAAGATCGTCCACATTTTCGCTGCTGGAGTGAAAGCGTTTGATTACGCTTAAGACGAGACGGAGATTGCCGTTGATATATGCCATTCGTGCTTCCTGATCGCCTTCTTCAATTCTTTTAAACAATTCTTCTTTTTCCGCATTTTTCAAAAGCGGCAGTTTGGCAGTGTTGACGCCGCAGATTTCTACTTTTCCCTGGACCATGACGCTACCACCCTTTCGTGTAAGTTTTGATTTCTTTTTTGTATGTAACAAGCATGTGCGATTCGGGGGAAATTATTCACAAAATCTTAAGAAAAAACGGCGGATAAGATTTTACAAACAGGGAGTTTTTTGATACCATAGTCTATGGACAAATTTTAAGACATAAGATAAACGGGGAGTGAGAGCTATGGTTTGCAAAAAATGTGGCGCGCCTCTTTTGGAGGATGATCAGTTCTGTCCCGAGTGCGGCGCGAAAGTGATAAGAAAAAAGAAGTGCCCCGAATGTGGGGAAACGCTTCGGGAAGGCACCCGGTTCTGCCCGAGCTGCGGCGCTGCAGTAGGAGAGGGACGCCCTGTGAAGCGGGCGGAATCCGAGGAAACGACCAGAAATAGGGAGGATTCGGAGGAAGCGCCGAGAAGGAGGGCGGACGCTGAAGAGGCGCCGAGAAGGAGGGCGGACGCTGAAGAGGCGCCGAGGAGAAGGGCGGATTCGGAGGAAGCGCCGAGAAGGAAGGCGGACGCCGAAGAGGCGCCGAGGAGAAGAACAAATTCGGAGGAAACGCCGAGGAGAAAGACGAACCCGGATGCGCCGAGAAAGAAGTCGAATCCCGCACCGCCGCCGAGAAAACGCCCGGTTCAGGATGAGAGACCCAGAAGGAGAAGGGACTGGGAGGAAGAGGACTGGGATGACGAAGATGATGACGAGGAGAGTGTGGATATTCTGTCCATTATGACGGTCGCCGTCGGCTGTATTCTTCTGGTAATCGTGGCTGTATTAGGCTTTAATCTGTATCAGCGGTATGTGCCTAAAGATTATGACAAGGCGGCTGAGGAGCAGGAAATAGACGAAGAAGAAGCTGACGGGGAAGAGCAGGAGGATGGACAGAAGCTGGAGGAGCCGCCCGAGGATTCGGAGGAGGAGACGGTGATTGAAACTGCAGCCGCAGGCGCGATTGTCACCATCGACGATGTGAGGATCCGGGATAATCCGAGCACGGAAGGCACGACGGTTATTACGACGGCGAAGAAGGGCGACATTTACGAGTACACGGAGGTCGTGGAAGGCGGTCACTGGTATAAGGTCATTCTTCCTGATGGATTCGACTATGAATATGGCTATATCAGCGCAAAATATGTAGAAGAGCAGTAATCCTTTTTGGAGCAGGACAATAAAACAGGAACTTCTTCCGGGCGGTGGCATATGATAATAAAAAGCCCGGGGGAGGTTCCTATGTTATTTTCGGAATTAAAGAAAAAGGAAGTCATCAACCTGAAAAACTGCGAGCGGCTGGGAAAGGTGAGCGATTTTGAGTTCGACGAGTGCACAGGGCAGATTTTCAAGCTGATTATTCCGGGAGACAATAAATGGTGTGGACTGTTCGGCAGTGAGCCGGACTATGTGATCTGTTATAAAGATATCAAAAAGATCGGACCGGACATTATAGTCGTGGATATATGCCTTTAATTTGGTTACCATAAGATAGTTGACATAATGATTATTTTATCCTATAATAATCATGTTGGGTGCAGCGATCTGTCTGCGGTCCAAGTACAGGTGGATAAGGAGGATATCCGGGATGAAATGCCCATTTTGCGGCCATGAGAATACGAGAGTAATTGACAGCAGACCGGCGGAGGATAACAGTTCTATCCGCAGACGGCGCGTCTGTGACGAGTGCGACAAGCGGTTCACTACTTATGAGAAGGTGGAGACGATACCGCTTATCGTCATTAAAAAGGACAATAACAGAGAGACCTATGACAGATCCAAAATCGAGGCGGGTGTGTTAAGGGCATGTCATAAGAGACCGATCAGCGCCAACCAGATCAACCAGTTGGTGGATGAGGTGGAGACGGAAATCTTTAACCGGGAAGAAAAGGAAATTCCCAGTCAGGTGATTGGCGAACTGGTGATGAATAAACTCAAGGACTTAGAGGCGGTTGCCTATGTCAGATTCGCTTCTGTGTATAGGGAGTTTAAGGATATCAACACCTTTATGGAAGAATTGAAAAATGTGCTGGACAAATAAGCGGCGAATAAAAACACCTTGCGTCATCGCGGGGTGTTTTGTATGATGTACACGAAAGCCGGAGGCTTTTCGGGCGGCAATGCGAATAGACATAAAAGGAGTATATTGATGGCAGGGCTTACATGCTTTTACCCGGATGTATATCTGGATTCCACATATGAGATTGATTTTGAAGCGTTGTACCGGGAGGGGTTCCGGGGCGTCATTTTTGATATCGACAATACGCTTGTGCCCCACGGAGCGCCCGCTGATGCGCGCAGCATCGCGCTATTTGAAAGGCTTAAAAATATCGGTTTTGAGAGCGTGCTTTTGTCGAACAACAAGGAACCGAGAGTGAAGATGTTTAACGATAAAGTGCATTCGCGCTATATTTATAAGGCGGGGAAACCGGGGAAAAAGGGTTATCTGCGCGCCATGGAGCTGATGAAAACGGAGCCTTCCACCACGCTTTTTGTGGGCGACCAGCTTTTTACGGACGTGTGGGGAGCGAAACGTGCCGGTATTTTGACTTATCTGGTCAAACCTATACACCCGAAGGAAGAAATACAGATTGTTCTAAAGAGGCGTCTGGAGTGGATTGTCCTGTTTTTCTATAGGAGATCGCTGAAAAAGCAGGACGCGCATGGAGGGAAAAACAGATGGAAATAGACGGCAGGACAAGAACCTGTGGACTGATCGGGAATCCGGTGGAGCATACCCTTTCGCCGGTGATACATAACACGCTGGCGGAAAGATTCGGGCATAATCTGGTGTATGTGCCCTTCCCCGTGGAGACGGGGCGGATCGGGGAAGCGGTTGCGGGGGCGTCTGCGCTGCAGATTTCAGGGCTCAATGTGACGGTCCCCTATAAAGGCGAGGTGATTCCCTGCCTGCGGGAAGTGGATTCTCTGGCGGCGGCAATCGGTGCGGTCAATACACTGGTGCCGGTGGCTGGCGGATTCAAGGGCTATAATACAGACATGGAAGGGCTTTACCGCGCTATGATGACGGAGGGCATCCAGATTGCGGACGAGGAGATTATTCTGCTGGGCGCGGGCGGCGCGTCGCGTGCCGTGGCATATCTGTGCGCGGTGAAAGGCGCGAAAAAGGTTTATCTGTTGAACCGCACAGTGGAAAGGGCGCAGAAAGTGGCGGAAGAGGTAAACCGGGCGGCAGAAAGACAGGTGATTCTCCCGATGGCGCTGGCTGACTTTGGCAGTCTGCCGGACCGCAAATTTCTGGCGATTCAGGGCACTTCCGTGGGGCTTGCGCCGCACGTGGATGATGTGGTGATTGCCGATCAAAGATTTTATGAAAAGGTGCACACTGGCTTTGACCTGATTTACAGCCCGTGGGAGACGCGTTTTATGAAGCTGGTGAAGGAGAACGGCGGTGCCGCATATAATGGGTTGAAAATGCTGCTCTATCAGGGCATCATTGCCTATGAGCTGTGGAACGGGGTAAAGGTGTCCGGGGAGGATGCGGATGTGATATATGGGAAGTTGAGGGAACGTCTGTAATAGAGCGGCACAGACCGGTGTACTTATGAGAATCATTTTCGTTGGCAGCAGGATACGCGGGTGTCTGCGGAATCTGGCTTGGAATTTGGGAATACGGCGGACAAAGGGCATGTCATCACGGCGGACTGCCCCGGCATGGAGGAAAACATGGGAAATGTCATACTGATCGGGTTTATGGGTTGTGGCAAGTCCACGGTAGGGCTGCGGCTGTCTTACCGGCTGCGGCGGACGATCATAGATACGGATAAGGAAATAGAGAAAGAAGAGAACAGATCCATATCGGAGATCTTTGCGGCGGATGGAGAGGCATATTTCCGGGACAGGGAGACAGCAATCTTGCGAAAGCTTAAGGAAAGCGCAAATAACCAGATTATATCGGTGGGCGGCGGACTGCCGGTGCGGAAGGAAAACAGGGCGCTTTTGCACGAACTGGGACAGGTTTTTTATCTGCGCGCCGAGGGCGGGACGATTTATGAAAGGGTAAAAGACGATACCAGAAGACCGCTTTTGCAGGTGGATGACCCGCTGAAAAAAATAGAGACGCTCATAAGGGAGAGAGATCCCTATTATACAGAGGCGGCGGACGTGGTGATTACGGTGGACGGAAAAAGTTTTTCGCAGATTCTGGACGAGATAGAGGCACAGGTAAACGAGAGGGAGATAACGATTTCAGCGGAGGGATGAGAGATGAAGATACTGGTAATTAACGGACCGAATCTGAATTTTCTGGGGATTCGGGAGAAGAGCGTGTACGGCACACAGGATTATGATTATTTACTGCAGATGATCGCGAAAAAGGGGGAGGAGACGGGCAGCGTCATAGAGGTGTTCCAGAGCAACCATGAGGGCGCGATAATCGACCGGATTCAGGATGCCTATTTCGACGGCACGGAAGGGATTGTGATCAATCCGGGAGCCTTTACCCATTACAGCTATGCCATCCGGGATGCGCTGGCAAGTATCACAGTACCTAAAGTAGAAATCCATATTTCCGATATCACACAGAGGGAGGAATTCCGCAAAGTATCGGTGACGGCGCCGGTCTGTGACAGACAGATTTATGGGCAGGGGCTGGACGGATACCTGCAGGCAATCGATTTTATATTGGGTTTTTTGAATAAAGAGGTTGAAAAATAGACTTTTTTAGTATAAACTAGAAAAGAATTATATTTGTGAAAGCTTAGGAGGAGATAGGCATATGGTATCAGCGGGTGATTTCCGAAACGGCATTACCATCGAGATGGAGGGTAATGTTTTTCAGATAATTGAGTTTCAGCATGTAAAACCGGGCAAAGGCGCCGCTTTTGTCAGAACGAAGCTGAAAAACATCATCAACGGCGGTGTGGTGGAAAAGAGCTTCCGTCCCACTGAGAAATTCCCTCAGGCACGTATTGACAGAAAGGACATGCAGTATTTATATTCTGACGGCGACCTCTTTAATTTCATGGACACGGAGACCTACGACCAGATTGCGCTGAACGCGGAGGCAGTAGGTGACGCGCTGAAGTTTGTGAAAGAAAACGAGATGGTCAAGATCTGTTCTTACAATGGCAATGTGTTCGCAATCGAGCCGCCGCTGTTTGTGGAGCTGGAGATCACCGACACGGAGCCGGGATTTAAGGGTGATACCGCGACTGGCGCGACGAAGCCCGCGATTGTGGAGACCGGCGCGAAGGTTATGGTGCCGCTGTTTGTGGAAAACGGCGAGAAGATCAAGATCGACACCAGAACAGGCGAGTATCTGTCCAGAGTATAAGATTGTCGCATAAATCGAAGCCCATAAGACAATATAGACTTAGGTCTGTATTGTCTTTTTTCGTGTATAAGCAGAGGCGGAAGACGTCCTGAGGACGTCTGTTCTGCGCGGACCGGAGTGGAACGGAGACCGCGAATGAGAAATGCGAAGCATTTCGAGTCTGCTTATACGAAATCCGATATGTTCGGAGAGAATGGGAAAGAGGAAAATATGGGATTTCAAAAATTTGTAGAGAATATCGTGGATTTATTGCAGGAAAGAATGGGGGATGCCTATGAGATCAAGGTGCTCCATGTGACCAAAAACAACGACGTGGAGCAGACGGGAATTGCCATCACAAGGCAGGAAGACAGCATTTTTCCGACGATCTATCTGGAGGGGCTTTATCAGGAGTATCTGGAAGGTGAAATGCTCGGCGTGCTTGTGGAGCGGATCATCAACTGCCATGAGGAACAGTCCATGGCGCTGGATCTGGACATGGATTTTTTTCGTGATTATGGCAGCGTGAAGGACAGAATCTTCTATAAGCTGGTCAGTCTTGAAAAGAATAAGAAGTTTTTGAGGGACGCGCCCCATCTGAGATGGAACGATCTGGCGATTGTGTTTTACTATGCGTTTAAAAAGAATATGGCGGCGGGCGGTTCTATTACGATTAAAAGGCAGCATATGCTGATGTGGAAACAGAATGCGGAATCGCTTTATCGGACTGCCAGACAAAATACGGAGCGGGACATGCCGGAACTTCTCGTCTCCATGAGTGAACTGCTTTCGGAGATGACAGGCGTTTTTTTGAGGGAGGATGACGCGGCGCCGATGTATGTGCTGACTAACCGGGAAAAGCGTTTCGGCGCTTCGGCGATGCTGTACTCGGAAAAGATCAAGCGGCTGGCGGAGCGGTTTGGCTGTGATATTCTGATTCTGCCGAGTTCTGTCCATGAGGTGCTGCTGATACCCGATGATCACGTCCGCGAATACGCCTTTTACAGGCAGATGGTGGCGGATGTCAATCGGACGCAGGTGGAGCCGGAGGAAGTGCTTTCTTACGGGTTATACCGCTATTGCCGAAAAAAATCGGAAATCGAGGAAATTATTTCTTAGGCGCGATTACTTGACAAGTGTGCCCGCTTGCGGTATGATACAAAAGATGTAACAAATTTGTAACAATTTTTGCGGACTGCAAAAAGTTTGTTTCATCAAGGCGGGCACCCGTAGTCTAATGGATAAAACGTAGGCCTCCGACGCCTTTGATGCAGGTTCGAGTCCTGTCGGGTGCATAGGGTTATGGATTTCCGGGGCGATATGCAGATATTGTCCCGGAAATTCTGAGACTGGAGGAGTTCTGACTATGACAAACAGTACAATGTGGGATGGTCTGAAGGCTAAGTTTGAAGCGCTTAAGAACTGGCTGGTACGATATTCCAAAATTGTTCTTCCTATCATTTTGGTGGTATGCGTCGCGCTGACGATTGTGATAGCTGTGCAGGCGAATAAGCGGAAGATAGAGCAGGAAGAAACGGCGGTTGCGCCGGGAGAAGTGGCAGGCGAAGATGACGCGATGCTTGAGGTGCCGGAGGTGCCTTTAGAGAAAGATGCCGTCCCGGGGATTAAAGAGTTGTTTGAGACCTATCATAAGGCGATGGTGGACGGCGACACCGCTACTATGGAGAAGCTGGTCTATTATATGGACGCGACGGAGATCCTGAGAGCGGCGGAGACGAGCAAATATATCGATTCCTATCCCCCGTTAGAGATTTACACGAAAGCGGGACCGAAGGAGGGCACGTATGTCGCCTATGTTTACGGGGAGATAAAGTTCCACGATTATGATAAGCCGGTTCCCGGTATGCGGACGTATTATGTGTGCACCAATGAGGACGGTGAGCTCTACATCAACGAGGACGGTGAGGAGAGCGATAGCGAGCTGCATTACATGCGGGAGATTCAAGTGCAGGGTGATGTGATCGACTTGAACAACAAAGTGGCGGAAGCTTATAACAAAATGCTGGTGGACGACCCGCAGATGGCTGATTTCCTCTTAGAGCTGAAAGCAGAGATTGAAAAGAATGTAGGCGAGGCACTGGCACGTGCAGAGGAGAGCGAGGCGCCGGAAGAAGTGGCAGAGGAAGAGGTGCCTGAGGAGACAGGGGAAGAAGCGCCTGTTGAGGTGGTAACCAAGGTCAAGACGACGGATGTGGTCAATATAAGGACTTCTGACAGCGAGACGGCGGATAAGCTGGGCAAGGCGTCTGTGGGTGATGAGTTTGAACTTCTGGAAGAGAAGGGCAACGGCTGGAGCAAGATCAAGTATGAAGGCGGCGAAGCTTTTATCAAGAGCGAGTATCTGGAGCCTTCTGAGACGATGGCAGCCTCTGATGCGGAGCAGAACGAGGATGAAGAGGAAGAAGATACGCAGGAGCAGGCAGACAACAGTTCGGATTCCACGGCTACGAATGGTACGGTAAGAGTGAAGGAAACCGTCAGAATCCGAAGCGGCGCAAGCGAGAATTCCGAGAAGATAGCGACTGCCTATATGGGTGAAACTTTTGAGGTAATTATGAAACAGGCGGACGGTTGGACGAAGATCAAGTATAACGGAAAAACCGCCTATGTAAAATCAGAGTTTGTGGAGTAATGTCTGATTAAAACAGAATAAAATGGTAAGACTGGACAGATGAGGGTGCAATGCCCGCATCTGTCCATTTTTGTGTAAGTGGGCGGAGAAGAAAGGAGTCCTGGCCATGAAACATGACGACGAGATGGTTTTGCGGGAAATACAGAAAAATACGCAGATGGGAATGACGGCGATCGATACGATTCTGGACAAAATAGGAAACGATGATTTTTCCATAACCCTGTCCAGACAGTCCCTGCACTATGCGGATATCCACAACCGGGCGCTTGACCAGATTTTACAGCAGAACGGGGAGGGTTACCGCACAAGTCAGGTCGGGGAAATGATGCTGAAAGGCAGCATACACGCGAATACGGCATTCAATATCAGCACGGAGCATCTGGCGGAGATGATGATCCAGGGGAGCAACCGGGGGATTACCAGCATGTGGAAGAGCCTGAAACACAACGGTCTCGCCACGGATGCGACCGTGGAACTGGCAAAAGAACTGATGGATTTTGAGGAAAAAAGTATAGAGCGGCTGAAAGAATATCTGTAAAGAGTGCCGTGGGAGACGCAGACTCGGAAGGCGTGCTGCACGAACCTTGGTTTGTATACAAGTATTTTGGTATTATTGTACAATTTATCTAAAAAATGCGGGGGAAATTTTTACACTTTAATTCGCTAAATTATCTTGTGGATTTCCATACGGCATACTATAATGGTACGTGGTAATGTATACAAGCAAGAAGGAGGACATAACACAATGTCATATGTTGATGAGGTTTACGAGTTAGTTGTAGCGAAGAATCCCGCCCAGCCCGAGTTCCATCAGGCGGTAAAAGAGGTATTGGAGTCCCTGCGTGTTGTGATCGAGGCGGACGAGGAAGCTTACAGAAAGGATGCACTCTTAGAGCGTCTGACGGTTCCCGAGAGAATTGTGCAGTTCCGTGTTCCGTGGGTGGATGACAAGGGACAGGTGCAGGTGAATAACGGATTCCGTGTGCAGTTTAACAGCGCGATTGGTCCTTACAAGGGAGGTTTGCGTTTCCATCCTTCCGTAAATCTGGGTATCATCAAATTCCTTGGCTTTGAGCAGATTTTCAAAAATTCCTTGACAGGTCTGCCCATCGGCGGCGGTAAGGGCGGCTCCGATTTCGATCCTAAGGGAAAATCTGATAGAGAAGTGATGGCGTTCTGCCAGAGCTTTATGACAGAACTTTGCAAACATATCGGCGCGGATACCGACGTACCCGCCGGAGATATCGGCGTAGGCGGCCGTGAGATCGGCTTTATGTTCGGACAGTACAAGAGAATCCGCAATTTGTATGAGGGCGTGCTGACAGGTAAAGGTCTCACCTACGGCGGATCCCTTGCAAGAACGGAGGCGACCGGCTACGGTCTGCTCTATCTGACAGAGGAAATGTTAAAGTGTAACGGCAAGGATATCAAGGGCAAGACCATTGCCGTATCCGGCGCGGGCAACGTGGCGATCTACGCGATCCAGAAAGCCCAGCAGCTCGGCGGCAAGCCTGTGACCTGCTCCGATTCCACGGGCTGGATTTATGATCCTGACGGCATCGACGTGGCGACGCTTAAGGAAGTGAAGGAAGTGAAGCGCGCGCGTCTGACAGAGTATGCGGCAATGCGCTCTAATGCGGAATACCATGAAAAGAAGAACGGCGAGCACGGCGTATGGAGCGTGAAATGTGATATCGCCCTTCCCTGCGCAACCCAGAACGAGCTGGATTTAGAGGATGCTAAGATGCTTGTGGCAAACGGCTGCTTCGCGGTTGCAGAGGGCGCAAACATGCCTACCACCATGGAGGCGACGGAGTATCTGCAGAAGAACGGCGTGCTGTTCTGCCCCGGCAAGGCATCAAACGCAGGTGGCGTGGCAACTTCCGCACTGGAGATGAGCCAGAACTCCGAGAGACTTTCATGGACCTTCGAGGAAGTGGATTCCAAGCTGCAGGGTATTATGGTGAATATCTTCCACAGCCTTGACGAGGCTTCCAAGAAGTTCGGCAAGGAAGGCGACTACGTTGCCGGTGCGAATATCGCAGGCTTTTTGAAGGTGGCTGAGGCAATGAAGGCGCAGGGGGTTGTGTAAGTAAACCGAAAATGAAAGAAAGCTGACATTTGATATGCTCCCTATATGGCAGGTAATGGAAAGATCCAGACACTGTCATATGGGGAGCATGTTTGAGTTGTCCTTTTCAAAATAAAATCTTTATGCTACAATACATTTAATGGAAGCATAGCTCAGCTGGGATGAGCGCTCGCCTGACTAGCGGGAGGTCAAGGGTTCGAGCCCCTTTGCTTCCATTTTCTTTTTGCAAAATTCGCTTATTTAGAATGCGGCAGACTATACTGGAGGGGATACACATCATGTTTGGACATCTGGGATTTTCGTATGTAGGGCTTGTATTTATACTTATGCTGATGATTCCGAATCTGATCTGGATGAAGAGACAGCCACAGGGTTACAGTGCTGAACATGAAAACAGAATTTTGGCTCTGCTGGAAAGAGTGGGGGAGGTGTTGACGACCTGCTGTGCCCTGATATTTTCGGATTTCAACCTGCGGGTGTGGTCGAACTGGTCATGGTGGCTTGCGGCGTCGTTTGTGCTGATGGTCATGTACGAAATCTGGTGGGTACGCTATTTTAGGAGTGAGCGCAGTCTGGCTGATTTTTACAGTAGTCTGCTGGGGATTCCTGTGGCGGGGGCGGCGCTGCCGGTGCTGGCGTTCTTTTTGCTCGGGATCTATGGAAAAGTAATTTGGATGGTAGCCGCCAGTGTGATTTTAGGAGCAGGGCATATCGGGATTCACCTGCAGCATCGGAAGGAGATTAGTCGGTAAAGTGTAACGGGAAACGCAGTTGCTCTGCATCAGATCAAATCCAGCTTTGAGAAATCCAGCCACAGATTCTCGAAAATCCCTGCCTTCACCCGCTCGGTAAAGGCATAATGCGAAGGCGCGTTCCATGATTCATACACGGTAACTGATTCCTTCTCGGGGTCCACGATCCAATATTCACGCACGCCCGTCTCGCGGTACAATTTGACCTTCCTCTCGCAGTCCATCTTCGTGCTGGAAGGCGACAAGATCTCAATCACCCAGTCCGGCGCGCCATGACAGCCTTTTTCGTCAAGCTTTTCACGGTCGCAGATTACGGAAATATCCGGCTCCACGTAGTTGCGGTCGTCTTTTTTAATGCGCACCGCAAAGGGCGCGGCGTATACCTTGCAGTTCCCTCTATTTTTCCGAATATAAGATTTGATTTCATAAGATAATTCCATAACCATATCCTGATGAATCCGCAAAGGCGCATCCATTCGGAACATCTCTCCGTCAATCAGTTCCGCGCGTTCCCCTTCGGGAAGTGCTTCGATATCCGCGATTGTGCAGTCTTTACCGCCTTTGATTTCCATAAACCGTTCCCTCGTTTCTGACATATTCCATTCCTGTAATTTTATGACTTCCACAGTCTTTCCTCCTGCGCCGCAGGAGAAATTCGGACAACATCTGTTTGGAATCTCCTGCTCTTAAATTGTGTTGGCTGATTTAAAAGCATAGAAATTCTGAATCACAGACTGGAAACCGAAATGGTGTCGGTTTGTTTGACTCCGGCATTTAAAGAATGTGCCGGATATTTGTTATCAAGAAAGATATATGCTTTGCATTCAGTGTAAGGGGAAGCACACAAAATGTCAAGAACGTTTTGGGGCGGAGGGATAGAGCTCGGTTTTCAACGTTTAACTTTGTCATATTCAAAAATGTTCACCGCTATTGCCTCCGCTACATACCGTGCGAATTTTATATTATGTAAACAAATAAATGCACTCTATACCACAAAACGCGCAATCGGTGCCATCTCTATAGAAAAATAATGTCTTTCTTGTATAATGGTGTCACCTTATAAATTTTCAGAAAATCTGGAAAAGGAGTTGACAGAAAATGATGAGAAAGATATCCCAAGCCTTAGGTGATCGGCGCTCTTTTGCGCCCTTTTTTGCTGTCCGCTCCATAAGACTGTTATTACATAATAAAGCCGTTATCTTCACGGGACAAGAACGAACTGTTCCCGCGTAGATAGCGGCTTTTTGCGCGCATAAGCAGAGTCGGAAGGATATGGAGGGATACGATGAAAAGACAAGATGCAAGGACAAAAGGAAACGGGAAAAAACGTATGCGTATACTGGCGGGGATGCTCTGCCTTTGCGTGCTGGTTACAACCTGCCCGGATATGCCGGGCGCAGTTTCCGCCTCTGCAGCGGAGGAAAGGACGGAAACGGGAGAGCGGTATATCTCTGGCTTTGCGGAATTGCCGGAGGACGACGGTGCGCCCGGCGGAGAAGTGGATGACGGGGAAAATGGCGGCAAAGAAGACGGCAGCGCCACTGGCGGAGATATGGATGACGGAGAAAACGGCGGCAAAGAAGACGGTGGAGCGTCTGACGGAGAAACGGGTGACGGAGAGGCTGGCGGCGGGGAAGACGATGGAAAACACACAGACGGAGGCGCAGGAATACTCAGAAAAAAAGTCTGCAAATAAAAAGTCAAGCAGAAATTTGTGAACTTTGAAAATTTT
>ERZ778511.693-NODE-693-length-29623-cov-7.485897_pt1 | contig 29623 bp, 28 predicted proteins | sample MGYA00510347_ERZ778511 | MGnify/ENA primary metagenome ERZ778511 (study PRJEB29527, sample SAMN07138967) | mouse gut metagenome | material: feces | host: mouse | place: China:Nanjing | collected 2016-01-25 ...
GTTTCCCTGTCCACGATGTCCACGACCCTGCCGAGGTTGCCCGTTTCGCGCAGGCTTTTCCGTTCCTCGTCGGTGAACTTGTGTCCCTTGTACTCGTCTAACTTCTGCTCCTTGCGGATGAAGTGCGGCACGAGGCTGATGTTTCCCTCGGCATCCTTTTTGAAGGAGAGGCGGGCGTCCAACTCGAACGGTTCGCCGCCGAAGGTAGGCTTGACCTTCACCAAGTCGGACTTGCCGTAGTTGAGCATCTTTGTGAGGTCGCCGGATTTTTCGAGGTCGTCACGCTTTACGCCCCATTTCGCTTCCAACTCCTGCCAGTTGATCTTGCTCTCGTCGATGGGCTGGTAGCCCTGTCTGCCCTGCGTCTGTTGCGGGCTTTCCTGTTGCTCTTGTTCTTTCTGTTGTTCCATGTTCTCCTGTTTTTGAGGTTCTTGTTTTTCTGTCTGTTGTGCAGACTGTTCTTCCTGCACCTTCTTCTCGTATTCTGAGGTGTCCACCTTGTGAGGGGCGAGCATCTCCTTGTTCGCTTCGGGGTCTTTCAGTAGTTGCTTGATTGCCTCCAGCACATTCTCGGCTTGGTCCGCCGCGATGCGGTAGAAACCGAAGCGGCTGGGTTCCTTGCACTGCCGGAAGAAGTTTCTGAAGAAGTTGTCCAGCGCATCACCGTGTCGGTCGAGTTGCAGGAAACTCTGCGCGTTCTCCGCTTTCGCGGGGATGCGCTTGGGTGTGCCGTCCGCGTTCAGCCCGGCTACCACGCTGATCTCGCCCGTCTTCTCGTCACGGACAACCAGCACGTCCTTTTCGTCTTTTTTCTTTGCCATTTGATTTTTGTTTTAGTTGGTTGATTGATTACAGCTTTCGCCACTCTTCAAAGTTCTTCTCGTGTGCGTCCAGATGAAGCCGCAGCAGGTTCTCGATGAATCCTGATGCGCTCATTCCGCGCTTTCCGAAGTTGCCGACAATCCTGTCCAGCTCGTCACGCACCTCCCCGCTGACGAACACAGGCTTGCGGTTGGTGATTCTGGGTACTTGCAAGTACTTGTCCCGATACTCTTCGAGGGTAATCCTGCTTTTTCTTCTCTTGGGAGTGTTTTTTCCTCCCGTAGCTTTCTTTTTCTGTTCCATTTGAAAAAGTTTTTAATTGTGAAACATTGATTATCTGATACGGGCTTTGTAAGCCTCTATCTGTTCCTTGCTGAACTCGTCAAGATGCTCCGAGAGGAATCTCTCCACATCCGACTCCTTGTAATATGTTTTCTGCCTGAGCATCATGTAGGGAAGGATGCCGATGCTGCGGTAGCGTTGCAGTGAACGCTTGCTGACTTGGAGCATCATGCAGAGGTCTTGGTTGTCGTAAAGACGCTCACCGTTCAGACACTTCGTTTCCGCAGGATTTTCCGCCGGTGGTTCCGTCCGTTGATTGTGCCGGATGTCTTCAAGCATCTGTTCCTGCCTGTCAAGCCGCTCCATGATGCAGCCGAACATTTTTTCTATATGTTGTGTGTCCATATACCTGTTCCCTCCTTCGCCTATGTCTTTTTCTTACGCTTGTCCGCTTTTCTTGTGCGGACAAGGTATTGCCTGTGCAGACCCTCCGGTTTTTCCTCCGCCCCGTCAATCCTATGCGCTTCCAACACACGCTCAATGTCGGAGAGGCGGTAGCGGCAGTTCTTGCCAATCTTGGAAAACGGAATGCAACCGTTGTCCCGGTAGCGTTGCATGGTGCGGGGGCTTACTCCGAGTATCCCCATCGCTTCCTTGTTGGAAATCCACCGTTCAGCGTCGCCGGAGAGCTGCTTGCTTTCAATCTTGCGGATATGTTCCGCTATCTCTTCTATGTATCCAACCAGTCTGTCAAAGTCGGATTTTTCTATCAGTATCACTTCCATAACCTTTGCTGTTTTAATCGTTTATGCCGCAAAGTTACAGGGATGGAAAGGGGCGGGCTTATGACTCATATATGACTCATAGAAGATTTTTTTTGATTTGGAACAGCTTGGCACACATCACTGTTCCAAATGCTGCCAGTTACGTTGAAAATGGACGGTTCAGGTCTTTTGGAAGCTAATTTTGCAGTGAACAATTCTAAAAAAGGCATATATGGAAATCGTAATCATTGAAAAGGAGGCTTTCGAGGCGTTCATGGCGGAGGTCTCGGCACTTATCGAGAAGGTGGACCGGCTTTGCGCACGGGGAACGGAACGGCGGTTGAAGAAATGGATGGACAGCGAGGATGTCTGCCGCCTGTTGCGCCTCAGTCCGAAAACATTGCAGGGGATGCGTGACAAAGGCGTCGTCGCCTGTTCGCAGGTGGGCAGGAAGTTCTATTACAGGACGGAAGACGTGGAGCGTCTGGTATCCGAAAAATGGGAGGAAACGCCATGAAACAGGAGATCCTCACATTGGAACAGGGCTTGCTGGCTGACACGCTTGTGTCGCTGAAGGAGAGCCACCGGAAAATCAACCGCTTCATGCAGAAGCACCATCCTTTGCTGAACGGCGACCGCTACCTGACGGACAAGGAGGTGGCGGAATTGTTGAAGGTCAGCCGTCGAACCTTGCAGAAGATGCGCAATGACAGGACACTCCCGTTTCTGATTATCGCGGGGAAGGCTCTGTATCAGGAGCATGACATACAGATGCTTTTGGAGAGGAACTACCGTAAGGCGGAAGAGTAACGTATGGAACGACAACAGAGAAAAGGCAGACGGACAATCACCCGTGGAAGGATTGCCCGTCTGCCTTTTCTCTGTCGTGTCTTGCCTGTATGGTATTCAGCAGGAATATCCCTTGTCTATCAGAAAGAACACGGTGTTGCTTTTCCGCGTGCCGCCTGACAATACTTTCTCCTTCAGCCACTCCCGGAAGGAGTGTGCGTAAAAGGTGTTTATCCTGTATGACAACGCGATGATGATGTCAATACTGAATATGTCTGCTGAACAGCCGTTCTCCATACGGATGTATTTGCACACCTCATAGTCCGTGTATATCCCAGACTTCCGTATCGCCCTTATCCCTTTCTGTATGGCAGGGACGGACACGTTGAACAGTTCGGATAGTTCCCATTCGGTCATCCATATCTCTTTTTGGGGATTGCCCACGATGCGGGTGTTCCCGATCTCGTCTGTCTTGATGATTCTTCTCATGGCGTTGCTGTTTATATGGTCTGACAAATGAACTGTTCCATCGACTCTATCTGTCTGGCGAGGCGTTCCATGTCGTTGCTCACTTTTTCCGCAGTGATTTTGGCGTATATCTGCGTGCTGCGGATGCTGGTATGTCCCATCATTTTTGACAGTGTTTCTATCGGCACACCGTTGGAGAGGCAGATGGTCGTCGCATAGCTGTGGCGGCTCTGGTGCCAGGTCACGTTCTTGTTGATGCCGCACAGCCTGGCTACCGCCTTGATACCGTGCCTGCAATTCGGATAGCAGGGTACAGGCAGCAATTTCCCGTTTTCTGCCATGCCGCTGTACTTTCGGATGATATGCCCCGGTACTTCCAACAGGCGTATATTGGACTCCACCCCGGTCTTCTGTCGTTGTGTCTTTATCCACAAGTGACCGTCGAAAGATGTTTGCAGGTTATCTTCCGTAAGGTTGTTCATGTCCGTCCAGCTAAGTCCCGTGAACGTGCAGAAGATGAAGAGGTCGCGGATAAGTTCGTAACTTTTCTTCCTGAAAGTTCCGTTGATAAGCAGGTTTATTTCCTCCTTTGTCAGAAAGCCGCGCTTGGTTTCCTCTTTTGTGATGTGGTAGGCATAGAACGGGTCGCGCGGAAGCCAGCCGTTGTTAATGGCGGTGTAGATGATGCTGCGGAACGGCATCATGTATGACCAGACGGTGTTGGTGCAGTGGTTCTTCTCCGTGCGGAGGAACAACTCAAAGTCCGTGATGAATGCAGGAGTAAGCTCTCGCAGGGCAATGTCGCTCATCTTGTAGCGTTGCCTGATGAACTCCGAAAGATGGTTATAGACTGTGCAATATTTCCAATAGCTGCGCTCGCTCTTCATCTTGCCCACCATCTTGGCATAGTCCTCATTGTGCTGCCGGAACACGGCTAACAGTGTCTTGTGGTTCTGACCCAGTCCCAAATAGGCGTTGCGTACCTTCTCCGCCGTCACATAATTGTCCGCGTCGCATACCTCCTGATAAGCGCGGTTGATGCCGACACGTATCTTGTCAAGCATACGGTTTCCCTCCTGTGCCACGAGGCTGCGCCCGGACAGCCGCCCGGTTTCCACGTTCCACATACCTTCCTCCACGTCCAGCTTGCTGCTGAACTGGGATACCTTTCCGTTCACCGTGATACGGCACATCACGGGAATCAATCCGTTCTTCTTCGGCGCGTTGCGCTTCAAATAGAACAATACTTTGAATGTGCTTCTGCTCATACTTTACTACTTTTTTTAGTTGCAAAATTAGATTATGTAGAGCTGAAAGGCAGTAGGCAAATCACAGCATATCAGCGCAATCGCGTCCGCGCTTCATCTTTTTTGAGCCTTTTCCGCTGTCGTTACCGAAGAACACCTTAATTTTGCATCCAACAGCGTATGAGTCAGCGGGTATCCCGGTATCCTCGGCAAGCCGTTCTTTGGCGGAAAAGAGTAACGGGATAGTAACGTAACTCTTGCTTCAAACGACTTTTTTGCGGCATTCAGTGACTTTGACCGAAACCTCATCGGAATCGCTAAAGTGCTTTATTTCAATGTTACTTCACCGATTTTCCCTCATTCTCGTTTTTTTGTTGTATCTTTGCGCAAAAATAAAAACAAAAAACATGATACAGTCGATGACCGGCTACGGTAAGGCCGAAGCCCATTTCAATGGAAAAAAAATACATGTAGAAATAAAATCTCTCAACTCCAAGAATTTTGACCTTTCAGCACGCATCGCACCTCTCTACCGCGAACGCGAAATGGAAATCCGGCAACTGCTGGCCAAACAGCTGGAACGCGGAAAAGTCGAGTTCAACTTATGGATTGAAAAGGAAGCCGTTTCCCAGTCAGTCTCCATCAACGCAGAAGCCGTAACGGAATACATCCGCCAAATACGTGAGATCAGCCAGGCCAACCACATACCTTTTGACGAAAGCAGGATATGGGACGTGGTCATGAAATTACCAGAGACGACCCAAAGCGCATCAACGGAAGAGATTAGTGATGAAGAATGGGGAATAATGCTCCACACCGTAAAAGAAGCCATTAACCGGCTGGTAGAATTCCGCAAGCAAGAGGGTGAAGCCCTTGCCGAAAAATTCACGGAAAAACTTGACAACATCGCAGCTTTGATGATAAGCATCGAACCTTATGAGAAAAGCCGCGTAGAGAAAATCCGCCAACGGCTCACCGAGCGCCTGAGCGAACTAAAAGGTATAGACTATGATGCCGGCCGTCTGGAGCAGGAGTTGATATACTATATAGAGAAACTTGACATAAGCGAAGAACGGCAACGACTGACCAACCATCTGGCCTACTTCCGCGAAACAATGGAAAACGGCCACGGACAAGGGAAAAAACTCGGTTTCATAGCTCAGGAAATGGGCCGTGAGATTAATACCACCGGTTCGAAAAGCAACAACGCAGAAATGCAGAACATCGTAGTAATGATGAAAGACGAACTGGAACAAATTAAGGAGCAGGTGCTCAACGTTATGTGACAGACGCTAAATTGTCATGCAACTCTTACTGTAGCCTCTCAATGAATAAAGGTAAAGTCATTATTTTCTCCGCACCTAGCGGTAGTGGAAAAAGTACCATCATCAACTACTTGATGACAAAAGGGCTAAATCTTCATTTCTCCATTTCCGCCACCAGCCGACCGCCACGCGGCCGTGAGCAACACGGTGTGGAATACTTCTTTCTCTCACCGGAAGAGTTCCGCCAACATATCACCGCCGGTAAATTTCTTGAATATGAAGAAGTCTATAAAGACCGATATTACGGCACTCTCAAAGAGCAGGTAGATAAACAATTAAAAGCCGGAGAGAACGTGGTTTGCGATGTCGATGTCCTAGGGGGCTGTAACATCAAACATCACTACGGTGAAGAAGCCATCAGCCTGTTCATTCAGCCACCGTCAATCAACGCTTTGCGGAAACGGCTGGAAGGCAGAGGGGAAGACTCTCTTGAAATCATAGAGCAACGCATAGAACGCGCAGAATTCGAACTTTCATTCGCTCCAAAATTCGACCAAATCATCATTAACGATGATTTGGCTACAGCGCAAGCCGAAACCCTGGCCGTCATCAAGACATTTCTCTCGAAATGAAGCGGGTAACAATTTTCGGCGGTTCTTTCAACCCTATCCACAACGGCCATATAGCTTTGGCAAGAAGCGTATTAGCGAATGACATGGCCGATGAAGTTTGGTTAATGGTATCTCCGCAAAATCCACTGAAAGAACAACAAGACCTCATGCCTGAAAGGTTTCGCCTGCAACTGGCCGAACTGGCTGTTATTAATGAACCCCATATCGTGGTGAGCGACTTCGAATTCAAACTGCCACGGCCTTCCTTCACTTCAAATACACTCAAGGCCTTGCGCCATCAATATGCAGGCACCGATTTTTCCTTACTGATTGGAGGAGACAATTGGCGGGTATTTCACAAATGGGCTGACTATGAGGAGTTGTTACGCAACCATACAATTATCATTTATCCACGTCCGAATTATGCTATAGAGAAAGAAAATCTACCTTCTAATGTATTGATGCTAAAAGACGTACCACTCTACCCTTGGAGCTCCACCGAAATCCGACGCCATTTGCATTGCGGAGAAGACATTTCAACAGCAGTTCCACCAATTGTAGCCGATGTCCTCAAGCAAGAGTACCATGTATTCAAGAAACATTTACCTACATGAAAATATAAGAGATTTAGTTAAATTGTTTTATTATTAAGAATTTTGTTATGAAAGAATTGAAAGGAACGAAAACAGAGAAAAACCTTCTGGAAGCTTTTGCCGGAGAATCAATGGCGCGGAACAAGTACACTTATTTCGCTTCTAAAGCTAAGAAGGACGGATACGAACAAATTGCGGCGATCTTTGAAGAAACAGCCAACAATGAAAAGGAGCATGCCAAATTATGGTTTAAATTTCTTCAGGGAGGAGGAATCAAATCCACCATCGAAAATCTGGAAATAGCTGCGACTGGTGAAAACTACGAGTGGACTGACATGTACGACCGCATGGCCAGAGAAGCAGAGGAAGAAGGTTTCACAGAAATCGCTGCCCACATGCGTGGTGTAGCTGCCGTTGAGAAAAATCACGAAGAACGATACCGTAAATTACTGCAAAACATCAACGAAAAAATTGTATTCTCCCGCGATAACGATTGTATCTGGCAATGCCGCAACTGCGGCCATATCGTAATAGGCAAAAAAGCCCCTGAGGTTTGCCCTGTTTGCGAACATCCCAAAAGTTATTTCGAACTCAAAGCAGAAAACTATTAATCAACGATGCTACGATAATAGAGAAATCAAGAGCAGTTTCTTCTTTTATATAAAGAACGGAACTGCTCTTTACTATTCACCGCTACAAACATCTCTCAGGACGGCAGATGGGAAAAGACTGTGCTTTTTAGATCGACCAAATGCTTTATTATTCAAAAAATATCGTTACCTTTGCGCCAATATAAAACAATCGGATTATGCTTAAAATAACTTTTCCCGACGGATCAATACGCGAATATGAAAAAGGCGTTACGGGACTTCAAATAGCCGAAAGCATTTCTTCGCGTTTGGCTCAAGATGTTTTAGCTTGCGGCATCAATGGGGAAACGGTAGAATTAAACCGCCCAATCAATGAAGACGCAACCATTCAACTCTATAAATGGGAAGACGCTGAAGGTAAACATGCCTTTTGGCACACCTCAGCCCACTTGATGGCCGAGGCCATGCAGGAACTATGGCCTGGCACTCAATTTGGTATTGGTCCTGCGATAGAAAACGGTTTTTACTATGACGTAATGCCTCCCGAGGGCATTTCAATTTCTGAAAGCGATTTTCAAAAAATTGAAAAGAAAATGCAAGAACTAGCCACCCGTAAAGAAGTTCTTGTACGCCAAGAAATCAGGAAAAGTGATGCTTTAAAATTCTTCGGCAATTGCGGCCAGCATTATAAGAACGAGCTGATTGAAGAACTTGAAGATGGCAATATAACAACATACACACAAGGCAATTACACAGATCTATGTCGTGGTCCGCACCTTATGAGCACAGCACCGATCAAAGCGGTGAAGGTGATGGCTGTAAGTTCGGCATATTGGCGCGGTGACGAGAAACGTCCCCAAATGACACGTGTTTATGGCGTTGCATTCCCAAAGAAAAAGTTTCTGGATGAATATTTACAATTATTAGAAGAAGCAAAACGTCGCGACCACCGCAAAATTGGCAAGGAAATGGAGTTATTCATGTTCTCCGACCTCATTGGGAAAGGATTGCCTATGTGGTTGCCTAAAGGTACAGCCTTAAGGTTACGGCTTGAGGATTTCCTGAAGAAAATACAAAAACGTTACGGTTATCAGCAAGTAATAACTCCACACATCGGTTCAAAAAATCTCTACGTAACATCCGGACATTATGCTAAATACGGAAAAGATTCCTTCCAACCGATCCATACCCCTGAAGAAGGCGAAGAGTACATGCTCAAACCAATGAACTGTCCCCATCACTGTGCCATTTTTTCCTGGAAACCACGATCTTACAAAGACCTTCCACTACGATTGGCAGAGTTCGGAACAGTATACCGCTATGAACAAAGTGGTGAACTACATGGCTTGACACGTGTACGTGGCTTTACTCAGGATGACGCTCACATTTTCTGCCGTCCCGATCAGGTTAAAGATGAATTTCTACGTGTAATGGATATAATAATGATTATATTCAGTGCTTTGAAATTCGATAAATTTGAAGCTCAAATATCCTTGCGTGACAAAGTAAACCGCGAAAAATATATCGGTTCTGAAGACAATTGGGAACGCGCGGAGCAAGCCATCATTGAAGCATGTAAGGAAAAGGGATTACCGGCCCATATCGAATATGGTGAAGCTGCTTTCTACGGCCCCAAATTAGACTTCATGGTTAAAGATGCGTTAGGTCGCCGTTGGCAATTAGGCACCATTCAAGTAGACTACAATCTTCCTGAGCGTTTTCAACTTGAATATACCGGTTCAGATAACCAAAAACACCGCCCAGTCATGATTCATCGCGCACCATTCGGTTCCATGGAGCGTTTTGTGGCTGTGCTCATAGAACACACTGCCGGTCATTTCCCATTGTGGCTGATGCCTGACCAAGTCGCGATTCTCCCTATTTCCGACAAATTCAATGATTATGCCCAAAAAGTATGCAAAATACTTGACGAGCAGGATGTCCGTGCTTATGTGGATGACCGTTCGGAAAAGATAGGCAGGAAAATCCGCGACAATGAAATGAAGCATGTACCTTACTTACTTATTGTAGGCGAAAAAGAAGCAACCGAAAACTCGGTTTCCGTTCGCAAGCAAGGAGAAGGAGACCAAGGGAGCATGAATATTGCGGATTTTGCAAAGAAAATCAATGACGAAGTCGTTGAAATGACAAAAAACTATTAACTTTGCAGCCGCTAAAACAATAAACATCAACAACAATCACACAAACGACAACTGAAACATTCTGAATGAAGAACGACAAAATGAAATATAAGTACCGCATCAATGAGCAAATCCGTTCACGTGAGGTACGAATAGTAGGAGACGATGCGGAAGCAATGGTTCTGCCAACCCATAAGGCATTACAACTAGCCGAGCAGAAAGGTTTGGATCTCGTAGAGATTTCACCTAACGCACAACCTCCGGTCTGCCGTTTGATTGATTATTCAAAATTCCTCTATCAGCAGAAAAAACGCCAAAAGGAATTAAAGGCCAAACAAGTGAAGATTGAAGTGAAAGAAATCCGATTTGGGCCACAGACAGATGAGCATGATTACAACTTCAAATTAAAGCATGCCAAAGAATTTCTTACAGATGGCGATAAAGTAAAAGCTTATGTTTTCTTCCGCGGACGAAGCATACTATTCAAAGAACAAGGAGAAGTATTATTACTACGCTTTGCCAGCGATTTGGAAGATTATGGAAAAGTAGAGCAAATGCCGGTATTGGAAGGTAAGCGCATGATTATCTTCATTGCTCCTAAAAAAACACCTGTAACAAAAAAATCAGAAGAGTCCTCAGAAGAAATTACTGCAATTCCCGAAAAAGCAAAAGCAGCTCCAAAGATAAAAGCTCCAAAGGAATATACAGGTCCTAAAGTAGAAGGTGAAGATTTCTGAACAGAGTTTATTTAAAATAAACAAATATAAAGCGCGTTTGTGTTTGGTATCTCACGCAGCCGCTAACATTAATAATTAAAAACAAAAAGAAAATGCCAAAAGTTAAAACTAATTCCGGTGCCAAAAAGAGGTTCGCCCTTACCGGAACGGGTAAGATTAAAAGAAAACACGCATTTCATAGTCATATTTTGACTAAGAAAACGAAAAAGCAGAAGCGTAATTTGGTTCAAACCGGTACTGTTGACGGTACTAACGTACGTCAAGTACGTGAGCTTCTCTGCCTCCGTTAATCTTTAACGAATATCTTTTAATCATTATTAGTTTAACCGGCTGTTTAGCACAAAGTTCGTTATAAAAAACGGCGCTAACTGCCCTAAAAAACAAACACATGCCAAGATCAGTAAATCACGTTGCTTCAAGAGCAAAAAGAAAAAGAATCTTAAAACTAACACGCGGTTATTATGGTGCTCGCAAAAATGTTTGGACCGTTGCCAAAAACACTTGGGAGAAAGGTCTGACTTATGCATTCCGTGATCGTCGTGCAAAAAAACGTAACTTCCGCGCCTTGTGGATTCAGCGTATTAACGCAGCCGCTCGCTTAGAAGGACTTTCTTATTCTCAATTAATGGGCAATCTGCACAAAGCAGGCATAGAAATCAATCGCAAAGTTTTGGCAGATCTCGCAGTAAACAATCCCCAAGCATTCAAAGCTATTGTAGAGAAAGTAAGATAAAAAGTCTTTCTCTCTAATACAAAATCAAGTGCACTACAAAATGTAGCGCACTTGATTTTTATCATCATATATACACTTACTTATGAGCGACGGCAATTATAATAAAAACTTATTACCTTATAATAATTATCAAAGCGGTTTACGAGCTGGACGCGCACAAATGAAACGCGCTGCAATAGATGCCTTTACCCAATGGTATATTTCAGAACATCCATCAGAGAATCCTGCTACAGTAAAGGCAGAGGTTGAAGTTTTTTATAAAATGCTACCTTAAAAAGGTAAAAAGAGAAACCAATAACTTGTATACCTCACAGGAAAAAAGTAATTTTGCATGCAATAAAATATCCTTAAAGTTATGATTTCTGATTTTATTGCCGACAAGATTGTAATGGACGGTCTCACTTTTGATGATGTCCTCTTAGTTCCTGCTTATTCAGAGGTTCTACCACGTACTGTGAGTCTGGGTACGCCATTTTCCCGTAACATATCCCTACAAATTCCTTTTGTAACAGCTGCAATGGACACTGTTACAGAAGCACCGATGGCCATTGCTATTGCCCGTGAAGGAGGTATCGGAGTCATACACAAAAACATGACCATCGAAGAGCAAGCACGTCAAGTAGCAATCGTAAAGCGTGCGGAAAATGGCATGATTTATGACCCTATCACTATTAAACGTGGAAAGACCGTTCGTGATGCACTTGCCTTAATGCAAGAATATCATATTGGAGGAATCCCCGTAGTTGACGATGCAATGCATTTAGTGGGAATTGTCACCAACCGCGATTTACGCTTTGAACGTGATTTAGATAAACATATAGATAAAGTCATGACTTGTGAAAATCTTGTAACCACCAATACACAAACAGATTTAACAAGTGCTGCACAAATCCTCCAAGAAAATAAAATCGAAAAGCTTCCGGTTGTTGACAAAGACGGAAAACTAGTAGGTCTCATCACCTATAAGGATATTACTAAAGCTAAAGACAAGCCAATGGCTTGCAAAGATACCAAAGGACGTTTACGTGTCGCAGCAGGTGTTGGAGTCACAGCCGACACAATGCAACGTATGGAAGCTCTTATAAATGCTGGTGCAGATGCCATTGTTATAGACACAGCTCATGGACATTCCAAGTTTGTTATAGACAAGCTACGCGAAGCCAAAAGTGCGTTTACAGGTGTTGACTTTGTTGTTGGTAATGTAGCTACGGGTGCCGCCGCCAAAATGTTGGCCGATGCCGGTGCTGATGCCATAAAAGTAGGTATCGGACCCGGTTCTATTTGCACAACACGTGTTGTCGCCGGTGTTGGAGTTCCACAGTTATCTGCGGTTTATGATGTCGCTTGCGCATTGAAAGGTACCGGAGTACCCCTTATTGCTGATGGTGGATTGCGCTATTCTGGCGATATAGTAAAAGCCTTGGCCGCTGGTGGAAATTGTGTCATGATTGGCTCACTTGTTGCAGGAACAGAAGAAAGTCCCGGAGAAACAATAATCTTCAACGGCCGTAAATTCAAGACATACCGTGGAATGGGAAGTCTTGAGGCTATGGAAAATGGGTCAAAGGACCGTTATTTCCAGTCAGGTGTTGTAGAAATCAAAAAACTTGTTCCGGAAGGTATTGCCGGTCGCGTTCCATATAAAGGATCTGTACAAGAAGTCATCTATCAGATGGTAGGCGGATTACGATCTGGTATGGGATATTGTGGTGCTGCGACCATCGATGAATTACATAATGCTAAATTTACCCGTATTACAGGTGCTGGTGTTATGGAAAGTCATCCTCATGACATAACAATTACAAGTGAAGCCCCCAATTATAGCCGCTCTGAATAAATAACACTCTTAATGTTTATAATTGAAAATACATCAACTGTATATTAAAGAATATACTCTTATCCTTATAAGTTTGCACTACCAATATGTCGCAAAAAATAAGGATAAGAGTATTATCATTACAGCTCTATAAATCATTTAAATATGAAAAAAATATTCATCTCCATATTTTTCTTTATGAGTCTTATCGGATGGTCTCAGAATGAGGACCCAATCCTAATGACCATCAATGGCAAACCAGTTTATCGTAGTGAATTTGAATATTCTTACAATAAAAATGGGAATATTGAAGGTGCACTAGAAAAGAAAACAGTAGATGAATATGCTGAAATGTTTGTTAATTATAAACTAAAAGTAGCAGTAGCCGAAGCCGCTCATCTTGACACATTGAGTAGTTTCAAAGAGGAATTTATGCAATATCGTGACATGCAATTAATTCCCCAACTCATAGATACTACTTATATTGATTCCATTGCACAAAGTATTTACACAAGAACAGCCAATCAACTAGAAGGGAAAGACTTATTACGCTTAGCGCATATCTTAATATTAATCAAGCAAAATGCTTCAGAAAAAGACAGACAACAAGCAAAAACTAAAATCGACTCCCTATATCAAAGATTAAAAGAAGGAGGTAATTTTACTGATTTAGCACAAAGACACTCAGAAGACAGAGGAACTGCTTCACGTGGCGGAGAACTACCTTGGATTGGCCCCAATATGACATTGAAAGAATTTGAAGAAGCAGCCTATTCGCTTAATGTTGGAGAAATGTCTTCCCCGATACAGTCTTCTGTCGGCTTTCACATCATTAAGATGCTTGAACGTAAACAATTAGAGCCTTATGAAGTGTTAAAACCAGAAATTTACGCATCGCTTAAACGTCAAAACATCGAAGAACTATCTGCAGAACATCATATACAAAAACTCATCACTGCAAGTGGAGAAAAGTTAACACGCTCAGCAATTCTCGACAGTATACTGCAAATACAACAAACTCGTCAACCGGATTTAAAATATCTTATACAGGAATATCATGACGGACTTTTATTATATGAAATTAGTAAACGCCTTATTTGGGATATCGCTGCAAATGACGAAAAAGGTCTAGCAGCAACTTTCAAGGCTAATAAAAAGAATTACATTTGGACAGAACCTCATTTTAAAGGTTTTGTAATTCGAAGTAAAAATAACAACTTAATAAAAAAAGTCAATTCTTTCATTAAGAAAAATTCCAATAATCCAGATTGGCGCAGACTTTTGAAACAAACATTCAACAAAGATTCTGTTACAGTAAGCGTTTCAGGACCTTATCTTGTAAAAAAAGGTGAAAACGCTTATATAGATCAATGCGTATTTGGCGGTGAATCAGTTCCGACAAAAACAGATTTCAAATATGTTGGAGTTTCTGGTAAAAAAATAAATAAACCACAAAATTTCTTGGATGTTAAACAACAAGTTCTAGCAGATTATCAAGAACAACTCGAACAAGTCTGGATTGAAAAATTACGCAAAGAATATACTTTCACAATCAACAGAGATATATTGTCAACTGTGAATAAGCACTGACTATAAGCTCTTTTGAGTGTGTAAAAAATAGCTTCTTATATAAAAAATAGAATTATGCCTCAAAAATTAGTTACAACTATAGCAACACTGATATTAACATCAGCGATTTCGGCACAAAATAATAATATTGTAGACGAAGTCATATGGATGGTTGGCGATGAACCCATATTATTAAGCGATGTCGAAGAGATGCGTATCAGTGCAGAAATGTATGGTGAACGCATAGAAAATCCATATTGTGTAATTCCCGAACAATTAGCCATACAAAAACTATTTCTCCATCAAGCAGCTTTGGACAGCATTGAAGTCGATGAATCACTGATTATAAAAGCAGCCGATGAGCAAGTCAACCGTGCTATTCAAAATTTTGGTTCACGTGAAAATGTTGAAACAATGGCCCGCAAAACAATTGCACAATTTCGCGAACAGCAGAAAACAATGTTTCGCAATGATGAGAAAATCCGCCAAGTACGAAAAAAAATTACAGATAACCTAAAAATCACTCCGGCAGAAGTACGTGAATATTTCAATAACTTACCACAAGATAGTTTACCTTTAATTCCAACACAAGTGGAAGTTCAAATTATAACTTCTGCTCCTCAAGTAACTCGTAAAGAGGTGGAACGCATAGAAGAGCGTTTGCGGGAGTTTGCACGTCAAGTAAACTCAGGAGAAACAGAGTTCTCTATGTTAGCAAAATTCTATTCTCAAGATGGCTCTGCACGCAATGGAGGAGAATTAGGCTATAGTGGACGCAACCAATGGGTACCAGAGTTCTCCAATGTGGCTTTTAGCCTCAATGACCCTAAAAAGGTTTCAAAAATTGTACGTACCGAATATGGTTTCCATATCATTCAATTTATAGACAAACGAGGAGATAAAGTCAATGTACGCCACATTCTGTTGAAACCTGAAATAGAAGAAAACGAAATTACAAAGAGCCTAGAGAAATTAGACTCCATTGCAAACGACATCCGATTAAACAAATTAACTTTTGAAAAAGCCGCTGTTCAATCAGATGACAAAAACACAAGAAATAACAAAGGTTTAATGGCTTACTTAAATCCTGAGACTCATACCAACATGTCTCGCTTCCAAATGGAGCAACTTCCTCCAGATGTGGCAAGAGTCGTAGAGACCATGCAACCTGGAGAAGTTTCCAAAGCTTTCAAAATGACTAATGAAAAAGGACAAACAGTCTGTGCTATCATAAAATTGAAAAATAAAATCGAAAGCCATAGAGCACACATGACTGAAGATTTTCAAGTTCTCAAAGACATTGTTTACAAAAAACGCAGTGAAGAAAAAATAAAGCAGTGGATTATTGACAAGCAAAAACAAACATTTGTAAGAATCAATCCCAACTGGCGAAATTGTGATTTCATGTACCCAAATTGGATTAAATGAATTTTTCCTCTTATTCAATAAAAAACAAATTTGCTTGGGCTATATTGATATTTCTCCTATCAGTGTTAGCCCAAGCAAATCCTATATTTACCACGACGTTCCCTACCCTCACCTATTCCCCAGCACAAAATAACAAGCGCATAGAACTTATTCATGCCGATCACTGGTTTTATGACGAATACGAGCATCCCGATGCACAACGCTTAAGTGGTAATGTTGTTTTCAGACATGACGGCATGATACTAAAATGTGATAGTGCCGTATATTTTCAAGCAGGTAATTCGTTTGAAGCTTATGACAATGTTAGATTAACTCAAGGTGATACTCTCTCACTCACCGGTAAGCGAATGTTCTATGATGGTAATGAAGCTTTAGCTGAAGCGCGTGAAAACGTGATATTAACACACAGAGGACAAATTCTTACCACCGATTCACTTAATTATGACCGTCTCTATGGAAAAGCTTACTTTTTTGATGGTGGTAAACTAGTAGATAAAGATAATACCCTAACTTCAGATTGGGGTGAATACTACACCGACACAAGACAATCCACTTTCAATTATAATGTCGAATTGATCAATCCTAAATTTCGATTAGTTTCTGACACCTTACATTATAATACAATCACAAAAATAGCGGAAATCGTAGGTCCTTCCAATATCTATAGTGATAAGAATCAAGTTGCCACCACCCACGGTTTCTATTATACTCAAACAGGTCAAATTGAACTTTTCGACAGATCTACAGTCCTCAATGGAGAGAATACCATGATAGGTGATAGCATCTATTATAATGAAAAGAACGGTATTATGGAAGCTTTTCGCAACGTTGTCTACCATGACAAAACCAACAAAAATATTCTTTCCGGAGATTATTGCAAATATAATGACATCATAGGTGAAGCCATAGCTTACGGCAATGCGTTAGCCAAATATTATGCTAACAAACAAGACACTCTGTTCGTACATGCTGATACATTACGATTATTTTCCTATAATCTAAAAACAGACAGTACTTTTCGTGTTCTCCATGGCTATTTCCATGCCAGAGCTTATCGTTCCGATGTACAGGCCGTTTCCGACTCTCTTGTATTCAACTCTTTAGAGCATAAATTATCTCTCTACCGCGATCCTATTGTATGGAGTGAAAATAAACAAATTGTAGGTGAGGAAATAAACATTTTTGCTAACGATTCTACAATTGACAGCATTTACGTACAACGACAGGCCATCATGATAGAACAGTTAGATTCCGTTCATTTCAATCAAGTTACCGCACACCTTTTACGTTCCTATTTCAAGCAAGGGGAAATGAAACTCAACTGCGCTGATGGCAATGTCCATATCGTAAACTTTCCATTAGAAAAAGACAGTACAATCATCTATCAAAATTACACAGAGACATCTCAATTACGAATGTTCATGGAAAATCGTAAATTACGAAAATTATGGGCACCAGCTTCAACCGGATGTTTCTATGTTGCCGGCCTTGCTCCTGCAGAAAGAACCCGGCTGTCAAATTTTGCATGGTTTGATTATATCCGGCCACGCAATAAATATGATCTGTTTGAATGGCGACCAAAGAAAAAGGGAATGGAGCTAAAACCCTCAATACGCCATGAAGCCCCAATACAAAAGTTTGAATGAAAACTCTTCTAACCCGGTTTACAAAACATCTCCATGAGCGATATTATCAAATTACTTCCTGATGCTGTTGCCAATCAAATCGCAGCCGGAGAAGTCATTCAGCGCCCTAGTTCCGTTGTTAAAGAATTAGTAGAAAATGCCATTGATGCCGGAGCTAGCCGCATTCAGATTTTCATAACAGATGCCGGTAAGACATGCATACAGGTAGTGGATGATGGCAAGGGAATGAGTGAAACAGATGCCCGTTTGGCATTCGAACGCCATGCAACCTCAAAAATAAGTGAAGCCACCGATCTGTTCAGTCTCCGCACCATGGGATTTCGCGGCGAAGCCTTAGCTTCCATTGCTGCGGTTGCACAAGTTGAGTTACGCACACGGCTAGCAGACAACACATTAGGAGTCTGTATAAATATTGAAGGGAGCAAAGTAACAGCACAAGAACCTATAGTCTGCCCCATTGGCTCAAACTTTGCTGTTCGTAATTTATTTTTCAACATTCCGGCACGACGAAAATTCCTCAAATCCAATCAAACAGAACTAACTAATATCATACAGGAATTTGAGCGCATAGCGTTAGCACATCCCGACATAGCCTTCACGATCCATACCGAAGAAAAACCTCTAATGTCATTACCTTCCGGTAATTTCCGACAACGAATTAGCGGTATTTTTGGAAAAAAAATAGACAGTCATTTGATACCGGTTGAAGTTGAAACATCCCTAGCAACAATATCCGGATATGTCGGCATTCCCGACAGTGCACGGAAAAAAGGGGCTCATCAATTTTTCTTCGCCAACGGACGCTACATGCGTCATCCCTACTTTGCCAAAGCCATTATGTCTGCTTACGAACGATTAATTCCAGAAGGAGAACAGGTTCATTATTTTTTGAATTTCAATTTAGACCCTTCACGAATAGATGTCAACATTCATCCTCAAAAAACAGAAATCAAATTTCAGGATGATCAGGCATTATGGCAAATCATTTTAGCTGCTGTAAGAGAAGCATTAGGAAAATTCAACGCCATACCTACCATCGACTTTGACACGACCAATAGTCCTAATATTCCAATATTCAATCCAAACACTGATACTGTTGTCCAGCCCCAAGTACATATAAACAATCAATTCAACCCTTTCGCCACCAATAACGAAAACAAAACATCCAGCGCTCATTCATCGACAGATAATCGATCTCCTTCCACAACGTCTAATCATCGAAAAAACAATGACTGGCAAGAACTTTACACTACGATTCCAGAAGAAGATTTCAAGATTTCTGACGATTCCACACTAAGTAATGTCCCTACATTATACGACAAACTATCCGAAGAAGAGCAAATCATTTGGGAAAAAAACGACACACCTTGTTTTCAGTTCCGCGGACGCTTCATCGTAACAGCAACAAACAAAGGTCTGCTACTTGTAGACCAACACCGTGCCCATATGAGACTACTTTACGACATGTACCGCCAACAACAAAATGAGCACCAAGGAGTAAGCCAAGGATTACTGTTCCCACAAATGCTACAGCTATCTCCATCGTCGGCCACCACTTTCGATACCTTACTCCCGACATTAGCAGATGTTGGTTTTGATATTTCTCCATTAGGAGGAGGAAGCTATGCTATTCAAGGTATACCGACAGGAACAGAAGGAGTGGATTACATCACATTACTACAAGGTATAGCCGATGATGCACTACAGGGAAAGCTGCAAGCCGGCGACCCAGTAATACATTTAATATCATTATCTTTATCACAAAAAGCAGCTTTACCAATTGGACAATATCTCACTCCTGAGGAGATGGCAGACCTCATTGAACGCCTCTTTACATCATCCGATGCCACTTATGCTCCTGACGGGCATAAAATACAAATTTTAATAAGTACTGACAACTTACAAAATTATTTCAACTGAAATTCAAAATTCAATCATACACATTATTCCTGTGTTACAATAAGTTCGATTGCGTTTTCAATTCTTTCTGTAAGAATTGAAAACGCAAGTTTTTTATCCTCAAGATCATTATAAAGATAAGAAACACCCTCATATCCTTTCAGATGCAAAATAAATTAGAAATATAGCACTATTTCCAAACAAGAAATCTCCACTCTTAAGAAAAAGAAAAGTCTGCATACAAAATTTGTATGCAGACTTTTCTTTTTCTTATATAATCAAATCATTCAGACTTCTTTGAAAAGTCCATATCATTCATTGATTAATCCGTTTTCATGTGAATTATTCACCCTTTTCCATTTTAGCTTTCAAAGCTGCAAGAGCATCAATATCTCCGAGACTGGTGGAAGCGGCCTGATTCTGGATACCAGCAACAGTTTCTTCTTTCTTAGCAGTCTTACGAACACTCTTCTTCTCAGCACGGGCTTCTGCACGCTGTACATCTTCGAATGTACGGCTGTGAGAGAGAATGATGCGCTTGCTGTCCTTGTTGAATTCGATTACCTTGAAGGGGAGTTTCTCGTTGAGCTGAGCATGGCTGCCATCTTCCTTAACGAGATGTTTGGGAGTTGCAAAACCTTCTACGCCATACTGGAGCTGTACAACGGCACCCTTATCAAGCATTTCGATGATTGTACCTTCGTGGATGCTGCCATCTGTGAAAACTGTTTCGAATACATCCCAAGGATTCTCTTCAAGCTGTTTGTGACCAAGAGAAAGACGACGGTTGTCTTTATCTATTTCAAGAACAACTACTTCGATTTCTGCACCAATCTGAGTGAACTCAGAAGGATGTTTGATTTTCTTAGTCCAAGAAAGATCTGAGATGTGAATCAGTCCGTCCACACCTTCTTCAAGTTCTACGAACACGCCGAAGTTAGTGAAGTTACGAACCTTGGCCTGATGCTTGGAGTTTACAGGGTATTTAACTTCAATATCTTTCCAGGGGTCCTCTTTGAGTTGCTTGATACCGAGTGACATCTTACGTTCGGTGCGGTCGAGAGTCAGGATAACGGCTTCAACTTCATCACCTACTTTAAGGAAATCCTGAGCAGAACGCAAATGCTGGCTCCAGCTCATTTCGCTTACATGGATAAGACCTTCCACGCCGGCTGCGATTTCAACAAATGCGCCATAATCGGCCATAACGACAACTTTACCCTTAACCTTGTCACCTACTTTGAGCTCAGCATCGAGGGCATCCCAAGGATGCGGAGTAAGTTGCTTCAGGCCGAGGGCAATACGCTTCTTTTCCTCATCGAAATCAAGAATAACGACATTGAGTTTCTGGTCGAGTTCAACGATTTCTTTCGGATCATTCACACGGCCCCAGCTAAGGTCGGTGATATGGATCAAACCGTCTACGCCACCAAGGTCAATGAATACACCGTAAGGAGTGATGTTCTTGACAGTACCTTCAAGCACCTGACCTTTTTCGAGTTTGGAAATGATTTCCTGCTTCTGTGCCTCAAGTTCGGCTTCAATGAGTGCCTTGTGGGAAACAACAACATTCTTATATTCCTGATTAATTTTCACAATCTGGAATTCCATGGTCTTACCAACGAATACATCGTAATCGCGGATAGGCTTAACATCGATCTGCGAACCGGGCAAGAATGCCTCGATTCCAAATACATCGACAATCATACCACCCTTTGTGCGGCACTTGATGTAACCCTTAACCACTTCTTTGTTTTCAAGAGCCTGATTAACACGCTCCCATGATTTGCTTGCACGAGCCTTTTTGTGAGAAAGAACCAACTGTCCTTTTTTGTCCTCCTGATTCTCGATGTACACTTCAACAGTGTCGCCCACCTGAAGCTCAGGATTGTAACGGAATTCATTTACGGGAATGATACCATCGCTCTTGTAGCCGATGTTAACAACAACTTCGCGCTTGTTGATAGAGATAACCGTACCTTCAACCACTTCGTTTTCATTTACGCGGCCAAGGGTCTGGTCGTAAGCTTTTTCAAGCTCTTCCTGGCTTTGAGCGCTTTCAGCGACTCCGTTCTCGAATGCATTCCAGTCAAAATCCGACAGAGGTGCAATGTTCTTGATGTTCTCCATTAAAATGTTAATAAATTAGTTAATTAAATAAGTTGGACATTATGTTGTAAATAATACCGGCCACAAAGTTACGCTATTTTTTTGATATAACCATATTAGTTTCCATGTTTTATTTTGTAAGTTGAAATAAATGTGTAACTTAGCCCCCGATTAAAAGATTATGACATTATGAAGAAAGTTTTCATGTTCGCAGCAGTGCTGTTCAGCCTCATGCTGAGCAGCTGCGGAAAAGGCAAATCTTCGGATAAGCAAGGCAATACCGATTCCATAGCCGCCCCGGCACAAATTATCGATACCGCCCCTCAAAAAAGCATGCCCGACTCCACCGTCTACGGCCGCTCGGAAGGATTCGGAATGAGTGCCTTTACACTGGTAACAGAAGATGGACGCGAATTCGACATTGCCCTGACATCCGAAACAGGGGAGCCACGTTACGGAAAAATCTACGGCGACCGCAGTGACACGGCCCGCTATGCCATGACGACACGGCATGATAACGAAGAACTGGACGTTTTGATTAACCTCTCGCAATTGGAAAAATTTATTTCCAATTATGAAATATACAACTGTCATGTCATCATTAAAGACGGGCGTAACCGCGACTGGGTGGAAATAGAAGAACTGAACGATTCTATTTTCCGCGCCAAAGGGAAAAGCGGGAAAAATTATGAATTCAGGAAACAATGAACAAATATCCGGCACACCGGTCGGGACTCGCTTCGGTAACCTATAACCGAAGCGAGTCTTTTTTAATTGAACTCAGCCCCAATGGCAGCCCCTTTGAATATTAACATTTTTAACCTTTCATTACATTTCAATGGGCTGATTTTTGAATTCCAATAGTTAGAATTCAAAAAGTCCGTATCGATTTTTTAACACGAATACTTGGAATTTAGATTCCGATACGGAGTTTTTTCCCGAAAACACGTCAAAAAAACATATGACCACTCCAGAAAAACACGCAAAAAGCGGGCCTTTTCATAAGAAAGTCCCGCTCTGCTATTACAAAGATACAACATTTTTCGCCTAAAAGCAAATTGTGTTAAAATGATCGCACAAGCCCAAATACCCACTTATGGTGATACCGCTGAAAGGGAAAGCAAGTTTTTTTTGACTATTTTTGCAGCCGGAACTCCCACATTTCTTTACAGACAAACAAGAATATGCCCTCTTACTACAACGACAATACAAAAATGAGTGACATCATTTGTGACGCACCGCAATTGCTGCAAATGATGAGCCGTTTTGGCATCCCTTTGGGTGTTGGCGACCGCTCTGTACAGGAAATATGTGCCACAGCAGGCGTGGATACACCTACTTTTCTGGCTGTAGCCAACTTTATGCGTCATGGCAGCGACAGTGTGACACAGCATCTGGACCAGGTATCAGTATCGGCATTAATGACCTATCTGAAAAATGCTCACGACTATTATCTCAGTTTCCAGCTGCCGGCCATCCGCCGCAAACTTCTTGAAGCAATCGACACAGCACAACAAAACGACGTGGCTCTGCTCATTCTGAAATTTTATGATGGCTACATGGGAGAAGTACGGCGGCACATGGAATATGAAAATCACAAAATATTCACCTATGTCGAACGGCTGCTGAACGGAACATACGATAAGAATTTCAAGATAGACTGCTTTGCCCGCCGTCACACCGGCATCGACAAGAAACTTCAAGAGCTGAAAAACATTATCATAAAATATTATGTCCCCACTGGGGACGGAGACTTACTCAATTATGTGCTCTTCGATATTTTCAACTGCGAAGCCGACTTGCGCTCTCATTGCCAACTGGAAGACGAATTGTTTGTGCCTGCAGTTGGCATTCTGGAAGAACAGCTGGCCCAACAAGGACTATGCCATAGCGAAAAGACTGGAGATAAAACAGTTACTGATCCGCTTTCCGAACGTGAGAAAGAAGTTGTCTGCTGCATTGTGCGCGGCATGACGAACAAGGAAGTGGCAGCCTTTCTCTTCATCAGCATCAATACAGTGCTTACCCATCGCAAAAACATATCACGCAAGCTCAACATTCACTCCGTGAGCGGACTTACCATCTACGCCATTGCCAGCGGACTGGTAGACGTAAAGGAACTAAACGCTACTGCCAATATAAAGAAAGCCGCTTCATCGTAACGATGCGGCTTTCTTACCTCACAAATTCTGTTTCTCATCCCTCTATTTTGAGCACAACTGCACTATTGGCTGCCACTGCCACCATCGTAAAGCCATCAGGTTTCAACTCCACCGTTTGAGTTTCTCCCGAAAGCAAATCGATTGCGGCATATAAGCCGCCACGCAAATCCATAAAACTAAAAGCATGTGCAGGAACACGTACTCCGACATAGATGTCTGCCGCATCAAAATTGGCAACAATAAGGAGTGTTTCCTCCTTTCCTTTTCTGATAAAAGCATACTGCCGATCAGGATTAAAACCACAAGTACGGTCATAATTCGCATACATGAGATCATAGAAAATACCTTCACGAACAGCTTCCGAACCATTGGCCAGACGCATCACTTGCCTATAAATATAGTATAAACGAACTTCATCCTCCGTCAGCAAAGACCTATCGGCTGTTGACAGACGTCGTAAAGAATCCACACACCAATAGTCAAAAATTGTCGTTCGCCCATCAATACCGCTAAAGCCTTCGGAATCCATACCGGCCTCCCCCACTTCCTGTCCGGCATAAACCATGAAAGGATTGGTACCCATCAAAGCGCTTACAACCAAGGCCGGAACGGCACGCAAGGCTTCCCCGGCAAAGAAAGGAGAAGCGATCCGTTGTTCGTCATGATTTTCCAGAAAATTCAACATGTGGCAGCGAATACCATCGATACTCTGCCAACAACCGGTGATACAAGAGGCTGAAGCCTCGCCCCTCACCACAGCACGCAAAGTATCATAAAGACCGACTTTATCGTAAAGAAAATCAAAGCCTCCGCGATGAATATAATCATAATACAGTCCCGGATTATAAACCTCAGCAATAAAAAGAACAGCCGGATAAATAGTCTTTACCTTGGCTATGGCATAGGCCCAAAACTCACACGGCACCATTTCCGCCATATCGCAACGGAAAGCATCAACTCCTTTCTTAGCCCAAAAAAGAAGAATATCTGTCATCTTTGTCCAAGTAGAAGGTACAGGATCGAAGTGACAAGTCCTCCCCCCCATATAGTCAACACCGTAATTGAGTTTCACGGTTTCATACCAGTCATTCCGCGAAGGCCAGGCATTAAAGCAGTCATTTCCAGTAGCTTTAGCCGGATACTCACGATACGGGCCGTCAGCCGCACGCACGTCAGTAAAATCAGTGTGAAGCGTTTGTCCTTGTATATAATAGAAATTATTGTTCGCAGAAAAGCCCAAAGACATATCATCGCCTTCGCCCAAATCCTTCACTCTAGCCGGCTTGGCATCAGAAAAATATTGACGCGCCACATGGTTTGGCACGAAATCAATGACAACTTTCATTCCAGCCTTATGGGTACGCCGAAGCAAAGCTTCAAATTCTTTCATACGCCGCTCCGGCTTTACGGCGAGATCCGGATCTATATCATAATAATCCTTGATAGCATAAGGCGAACCGGCCCGGCCTTTAACGACCGCCGGATGATCACAACGAATGCCGCAAGCTGAATAATCAGTCTGAGTGGCATGTTCCAACAAGCCGGTATACCATATATGTGTAAATCCGAAATCACGAATATTAGCCAAAACCTCATCTGTAAAATCAGCCATTTTTCCACACCCATTTTGTTCAATGGTGCCATGAGGCAAATTTTGTCCAGCCTTGTTACCATAAAGTCGTGGCAACACTTGATATATTGTTATTTTTTCTTGCATTTATATTATGTTTTCGAAGACAAAAAAACAAAAAGAGTCAGAACCACTACTACCATTTCTTGGTTTGTCTGGCTCTGACTCCTGTTATGTTCACTGGCATTGCTTTATCCTAAACAATACCACACGCATTTTATTCACCTACGCCATGAACCGTCACCTCTGCATTGCCCTTACATATTTTAGCAATCATGCCTTGCAGAGCTTTACCCGGACCGCATTCGGTAAAGTCCGTAGCCCCGGCATTCACCATATTCTGGACTTCCTGAGTCCAAAGAACACTAGCCGTAAGCTGCTTAATAAGGTTAGCTTTGATCTCTTCAGGATCAGTATGAGCCAAACCATCAACATTCTGATAAACAGGGCATATCGGTTTTTGGAACTCTGTTACGGCTATTGCAGCCTCCAATTCTTCTTTAGCAGGTTGCATAAGCGGACTGTGGAAAGCACCACCAACAGGAAGCAACAAGGCACGTTTGGCTCCGTTTTCTTTCAATTTGGCGCAAGCAGCCTCAACAGCTTCCTGTTTACCGCTAATAACCAACTGACCAGGGCAATTATAATTAGCAGGTACAACGACCATTCCTGTCTCTTGGCTCACTTCTTCACAAATAGCTTCAACTTTTTCATCAGGTAAGGCGATAATGGCGGCCATCGCACCGGGAGCAGCCTCACAAGCCTTCTGCATTGCCTTGGCACGGGCTGCGACCAGTTTCAAGCCATCCTCGAAACTCAAACAACGCGTTGCAGTAAGTGCAGAAAGTTCACCCAAAGAATGACCAGCAACCATTTCAGGAGCAAACTCCTGTCCTAAGCAAAGGGCGCTTATCACGCTATGAAGGAAAACGGCTGGTTGAGTAACCTTCGTCTGCTTGAGTTCCTCATCCGTACCACTAAACATGATTTCAGTTATCTTAAAACCGAGAATCTTATCAGCCAAGTCGAAATGCTGCTTAGCAATAGGATGATTTTCGTACAGGTCCTTACCCATACCAACGAATTGTGAACCCTGTCCGGGAAATACAAATGCTTTCATTATAGAGGTCTGTTTATTTATTAAATTTCCAAAGTTTTCTAGTATCTATAAGACTAGGCAAAGGTACTCAAAATTCTTCGATTAACAGAGGCTCTGGTGCAAAAAAGTGGTTCATGCCGCCACGACCGCCACCCAGCCTTTGCTCCAAACCAGCCTTGAGGGCTTTTTCCACAAACTTTTTTGCCTGACACACGGATGCTTCAAGCGGGAAACCACGAGCCAAAAAAGCTGTGATAGCAGATGAAAGTGTGCATCCTGTACCATGATCATTAATAGTATGAACACGATGACCGTTCAAGACGACACGTCCTGCCGGAGTGCTTAATACATCACAAGGCACTCCACTGCGATCGCCTCCTGTTACAAGCATACAAAGACTCGGATCCACCCTTTTCTCCTTTTCCAAACACTCCTTTAGCACAACAGCCTCAACAATATTGGGAGTAACTAAACTGCAAAGCGGCAACAATTTTGTACACAGCACTTTTAAAGCTTCAGAGTCCATCAAACGACAACCGGAAGATGATACCATTACAGGATCAAGCACAACATGAGACACAGGAAATGTGTTGAGTGCCGTCACAATTGCCTCAATAATCTCAACTGTCGGAGTCATACCTATCTTCACCGCAGTAGGTGACATATCGGAAAGCACAGCCGTTATTTGCTCATATACCAAATTGGCATCAACAGGAACAGACTGTACAACCCCTTTGGTGTTCTGTACAGTAAGAGCGGTAATCGCCGATGCTCCATAACACCCTAAAGCAGAAAAAGTTTTAAGGTCTGCTTGTATACCGGCACCTCCAGAAGGATCACTTCCGGCTATAGAAAAACATACGTAATAACGTTTCATGACAACAAAGATAATGCAAATAGACGAAAAAGGAAAACGCTGTTCGCTACCCAAGAGAACGGAATCAAACATAACCTTTCTTAAAGACTTCTTCTCAAACAAAAGTATCAAAAGCACGAACACGTTAACATCCATCCAACGAAGAAGCACTAACCTGCTTTCACAGTATTCTTTACAACATATTATAAGTCAATCTGATAAAGTCTTGACTCCTCACCCCATGGATGATAACAAGAACCAAGATATCTGAATCCAAACTTCTCATAATATCCTATATGATCAGTACACAGATTCAACGTTTTGAATCCTAATAATTCAGCCTCAACGATTGCACGGTCTATCAACACTTGCCCTAGATTATGTCCCCGACAGTCTTCTTCAACATATAATGCAACCAATCAAGGATATAAATCCATTCGGGAATTAAAATCATTAGTAACAAGACCAAAACAGCCAATAACTCTATTACCATCAATCAGCAAATACCATTGCGGTAATGAATTAACGGCATCAATACTATTTCGCAGACAATCATCATACACCAACATAGTCTCTTCGGTAGCCCATTTGTCTTGAAAATAAGCTATTGCCCTATCAAGATATTCTGATGAATATCGCAAAGATATCACTTCCATATATGCCTATTGATTTGGGAAAAGCAAACAGAAACCGTCCTTATTGAATTTATAATACATTTCTATGTGCTCTAACGTATCATTTTCAAGAAGTAAAAGCACTTCCTTCGCAAATTCAAGCGTTGCGGAACCATTTGCCGTAACAATATTCTTGTCACTCACTGCTTGGGCGTGAACATATTGTCGAGAATTAGTATAATTTTCTCCTCCCCATAGCTTGAGTTGCCCTAATCCGTTTCCAGTATGCTTTATAGCATTAAGAAACCCATACTTTGCCATAAACGAAGCCGCATTACATATTGCACCTATAATTTTTCCACGCTTGATCGCACTCTTGACTATTGGCATGACCTTTTCAGCAATAGGAGTGGCCCAACCAAAACCACCTATCAATATCAATGCCGCATAATCATCAGGTATAGTATCAAACGAATAATCAGGCAAAGTAAAAAATCCACCAATTGATTTTATCGGTTCCAAAGTGGGCGCCACTACTTTATTTATATACTTCGGATTCTCTTTCAAAGCAAATTCATCAGAAGCAATAGCCTGCGAAAGATACACGACTTCATGAGCAGCATAATCCGGCAAAAGAATATATAAAATTTCGTTATTCATTTTTATAAATAGTATAAATTACGTTTTCTGATCATTCCAAGCATGAGTAAAAGGATCTATGCTATTTTGTCGGTCAATTCCCTCACTCCTGGTAAGACTAGACCACAAAAATAAATAAAAACACTGCATTTTAGCGCAAAAAACACAAATAATAATTATATAACAGGAATTACAAATAAAATCACTCCGAATTTCCATTTTGTATGCAGGAAATTCGGAGTGATTTTATTATGTCGGGGTAACAGGATTCGAACCTGTGACCCCCTGCTCCCAAAGCAGGTGCGCTAACCGGACTGCGCTACACCCCGTTGACATTACGAATGCCTTTATTATAAATGTGAAACATGAATTAAAGCTATAAAGAACTTATCCATATTTCACATTTTTGAGCCTCTTGTCGGATTCGAACCAACGACCCCGAGATTACAAATCACGTGCTCTGGCCAACTGAGCTAAAGAGGCGGGGTGGGTAAGCTCTCTGCATCGCGCCGCTACAACCAACTACCTTTGCTGCGGTCAAGCCCTGGAGGATTTGAAGGGAGCTGGCCGTACAGCACTTACCCGTTTTCGAATGCAAAAGTATAACGTTTTTCTGAAAACACCAAATTTTCAAGAATATTTTTTCTCGCCCACTATTAATTTTAACATTTAAGAGATTCAATACACCCTTTTGCATAACTAAAAACTTAGAAATCACAAATAAAAAACCCAACACATCGACTCATAATACTATTCTTTATAAAAAATACTATTGTCCTAATTTTACAATCAAGTCAACCCTTACAGCAAAAAAACGATGTCATATAAATGACATCGTTAAATCAATGTGGGCGCTGACGGATTCGAACCGCCGACCCTCTGCTTGTAAGGCAGACGCTCTGAACCAGCTGAGCTAAGCGCCCTCAAAAAATATATCCTGTAATAATGTGGGCGCTGACGGATTCGAACCGCCGACCCTCTGCTTGTAAGGCAGACGCTCTGAACCAGCTGAGCTAAGCGCCCTTACTACAAGAAAACCTCCTCAAAGAACATCCACTTTGTGGGCGCTGACGGATTCGAACCGCCGACCCTCTGCTTGTAAGGCAGACGCTCT
>ERZ778511.696-NODE-696-length-29504-cov-9.999898_pt1 | contig 29504 bp, 25 predicted proteins | sample MGYA00510347_ERZ778511 | MGnify/ENA primary metagenome ERZ778511 (study PRJEB29527, sample SAMN07138967) | mouse gut metagenome | material: feces | host: mouse | place: China:Nanjing | collected 2016-01-25 ...
CCATTTACATTTTTCTTTGTACATCAAAGCAAAAACGCTTCGCCGGAGAAAGGCTTGCATTTCTCACTCGCCATACCTGGATATTATATTACATCGCTTCCCCAGTGTCAATTACTTTCTACTGAAGCTTTAAAATTTCCCAACCTTGAACCGCTGAATCATCCCTCGCAGGGTTTCTGCCTGGGCCGTCATTTCCTCGCTGGACGCTGCGCATGCCTCGGAAGTATCCGTATTGCTCTGCACCACATGGTTAATCTGTTCCACACCCTGATTAATCTGTTCCACTGCTTCTGCCTGCGCTTCTGAAGCCTCCGCAATGCGGTTTATTTTACCAATCACAGTCTGCGCGCCCTTGACTACTTTCTGCAACTGGCCCGCAGTTTCATTGGCAATTACCATTCCTTTCTCAACGGCACGGACAGATTCTTCAATCAGCGTGGTGGATTCCGTTGCCGCTTCTGCGCTCTGAGATGCTAACAAGGACACCTGATCTGCAACTACTGCAAACCCTCTTCCAGCATCCCCTGCCCGGGCCGCTTCAATGGATGCATTCAGCGCCAAAAGGTTGGTCTGGGCGGCAATTTCATTAATGGTAGCAATAATTTTGCTGATTTCGTTGGAGGACTGGCTAATACGGTTCATAGATTCCACCATTTCCTGCATCTTCCCATTGCTCTGCCCCAACTCTTTCCCAAGCTGCTGCACCTCTTTGCTAATCCCGACAGCCTCTGTTGCATTCTGTTCAATCTGCCCTAAAACATTTTCAATGGCAGCGGAAAGCTCACTGGTTGCCCCGGCCTGTTCTGTTGCCCCCTCTGCAAGATCCAGAGAATTTGTTGCAATCTGCTCTGATGCTTTCGTTACCTGATTCGCCACCGTCTGGACATTTTTGACCATATCGGACATATTCTTTTCAAAATGCATAAAGGACTCTTCAATGCCCATAAAATCCCCGTGGTATTCCACCCCAGCCTGTACGTCAAAATTTCCTTCTGCAAACTCATGCATGGCGTGGTCGATATCCTCCACATAGGAGCTAAGGCCCTCTATGGAACTGCGAAGAGCGTTGGCCAGCTTCCCGATTTCATCCTCACTTTGGTATGTAACATGGGTATGGAGGTTCCCCTTTGACAGTTCTACGGCTGCCTGTTCAATTTCACCCAATGGCTTTAAAATACTTCCCACAATTCGGTTGCCAACCTTTACGGAGGTCACCAAGGCAAGCCCGAGGGAAAGAGCCATCACAATAATGACAATGACCAGCGTCCTCTGGTTCACCTGAAGAGACTCTTTTTTCATTTCATTCGTGGCCTGGTTGATATCTTTTGCAATTCCCACTGCCGCCTCCAGCGCCGGAGAACATTCGGTGATAATCAGTGAAATTCCGTCTTCCCGGTTCCCGGCTTCCAAATCCTCAACAATCCGGTATCCAAGCTTCATCCAGTTTTCCAAGGCCGTCTGGTATTCCTGGTTCAATGCATCCTCAACGACGCCTGCCATCTTCAAATCCTCCAGCGCCCCTTCAATGGCCATCATGCTCTCTTCAATCTCTTCTTTATATCCAGCCAGCTTGTCCTTGTCATCATTCAAAGCCAGCTCGCGTATCTTCCTTGCCGCAATGTTGGACTCAATCCGGCATGTCCTTACCGCAGTATCCGCAGCCTGGGCGCCATTGATATAAGAATTCATTTTACCCTGAACAAAGAACAGTCCTGCTGCTGAAAATATGGTAATGACTATCATCAACCCAATCACCAGCATATATCCAAACTGAAGCTTCTCTTTCATATTCATTTGGTCCATTTTCTTTAACATGTTAGCGATTCCCTCCTCCGTATTCAATGCCAATCATTGTAAGCCCGTGTGCCGGCGCTGTGGGGCCTGCCGCGCCACGGTCTTTTTTTTCCAAAATTACCGGCATAAACTCTGGCAGTATCTCACCTACGCCTACGGAAATCAAAGTTCCAGCAATAATCCTTACCATATTATATAGAAATCCTGTCCCGGTTACCCGGATGGTAATGATATCTTTGAAGAACTTCTCCACAGTGCAGGATAGAATTGTCCTTACCGTATCTTCCACACTGGTTCTTACAGAACAAAAACTCTTAAAATCATGTTCCCCCTCCAGAAAAGAAGCCGCCTGCTGCATACGCTCCAGATTCAGGGGCCGATAATAAAAGTAGGTATCCCGGCGCAAGGTAGGAATGGGAATTTTTCGGTTTAAAATCCGGTATTCATAGGTTTTTTCACTGTAACAGCGGCGAGGATGGAAATCATCCAGTACCTGACAGGAGCTTTGCACTACAATGTCCTCTGGCAGCCGCTGGTTTAATGCATAGCAAATTTTTTCCGGCGGAATTCTGGTCTCTGTGTCAAAAACCGCCACATTTCCCAAAGAATGAACCCCAGCGTCTGTCCGACTGGCCCCAACCACCTGGATTTCCTCTCCCAGAAGCTCTGAGAGGGTTTGGTTTAGTACTGCTTCAATCGTAATCCCATTGGGCTGCAGCTGCCAGCCACAGTATCTTGTTCCCTCATAAGCAACCACTAATTTTACTCTTTTCAAAGCCTTTTCCCATGCCTTTCCGCTGCATACGGTAAGATTGCCCATACCTTATAACAATACAAACATTATCTGTTTATTATACACCCGACCACTTTTTTTGTAAAATTATAAACTTAGTATGCATTGTCACCTCTATATTTGCACCCACACACGCAGCATGATAATTCCTATAAAATACACCGCAATGAAAGAATAGGCTGCTGCATCCCTTCTTGCATATTTCAAAGGTTTCATTTTTGTCCTGCCTTCTCCGCCGTTGTAGCACCTTGCTTCCATTGCCATAGCAAGATCATTGGCCCGGCGAAATGCAGATATAAATAACGGCACTAACAAAGGCACCATAGATTTTGCCCTTTTTATCAGATTGCCACTTTCAAAATCCGCTCCTCGTGCAAGCTGAGCTTTCATGATTTTATCTGTTTCCTCCACTAAAATAGGAATAAACCGCAATGCAATCGACATAATCATAGAAACCTCATGCACTGGAATCCCAATTTTATTTAAGGGCCGCAAAGATTTCTCCATACCATCTGTCAAGTGATTGGGCGTGGTTGTCAATGTGAGTACCGAACTGCCTAAAATCAGATATGTCAGCCGAACCATCATAAAAGCTGCGCTTTTTAATCCCTCCTGGGTAATCCTAAATTTCCAGAATGATACCAGTGGGTCCCCTGGCGTTAAAAACAAATTAAAGACTGCAGTAATGGCAAGGATCACTACAATAGCTTTTAGCCCCTTCACCATATAGCGGAAAGGCACTTTTGAAAAACAAATCAGAACAGCAAGTCCTATTGTCACTGCTGCAAATCCTGCAATCCCACGAAAAATAAACAAAGACAGCACATACACAAGAGTGCCCATCAATTTTACCCTGGGATCTAGCTTATGAATGATAGAATTTGAGGGATAATATTGTCCGATTGTAATATCTCTTATCATAACATCTCCTGTTTTGTTCCCTGCTTCTGATTTTTACCCCGCCCTGCAAATGCCTGCAAAATAGATGCTTTCGCTTCCTCCAATGTGGTGACCTCTGCCTCTATGGGAATTCCATTCTTCTTTAACTCATGGATGAGATAAGTAACCTGTGGAGCTGCAAGCCCTACTGCCTCCAATTCCTGATAATGTCCAAACACTTCCCTGGGCGTACCATCCATCATAATGCTGCCTTGATTCATAACAATAATCCGCCCTACATAATTTGCCACATCCTCCATACTATGGGAGACCAGAAGAATCGTCATATTTAACTCCTGGTGCATAGCCGCCACCTGTGCTAAAATCTCATCTCGGCCCTTCGGGTCCAATCCTGCAGTAGGTTCGTCTAAAATAAGCACCTCTGGCTTCATGGCAAGGACACCTGCAATGGCTACCCGCCGTTTCTGTCCACCAGAAAGCTCAAAGGGAGACTGATACCAATACTCTACTGGAAGCCCTATGCTGCGCAAAGCGCTGAATGCCCGAAGCTCCACTTCTTTTTTTGAAAGTCCCAAATTTTTCGGTCCAAAACATACATCTTCAAAAATTGTACTTTCAAACAATTGATGCTCTGGATATTGGAACACCAACCCTACCTTGCTGCGCAGTTCTTTTTTGTTATAATCCTCTTCATAGATATCCCGTCCATTGTAATAGATTCCCCCTGAAGTAGCTTGTATTAATCCGTTCAAATGTTGAATCAATGTGGATTTTCCAGAGCCTGTATGTCCAATGATACCTATAAATTCTCCATCTTCGATCCGCAAATTAATATTTCTCAAGGCATGGCTTTCATAAGCAGTGCCTTCACTATAGATATAATTCACTTTATCTAATATAATCGACATAACGCTTCCACCAGTTCCTCCCTTGTAAGAATTCCCTCTGGCACATCCAGTCCCGCTTTTTGCAGCTCATATGCAAGGAGGGTAATCTGAGGTACATCCAAACGATAGGATTTTAGGACATCCACTTGAGAAAACACCTGCCTTGGCGTTCCCTGCATCACCACTTTCCCATGATCCATCACATAGACCTTATCCGCCCGGATCACCTCTTCCATATAGTGAGTAATGAAAATAACAGTAACACCTTTTTCCCGATTCAGCGCTTCCACTGCATCCAGCACTTCTTTTCTTCCATTGGGGTCAAGCATCGCCGTAGGCTCGTCCAACACAATACACTTTGGCTCCATAGCCATTACTCCTGCAATGGCAACCCTCTGTTTCTGCCCACCAGAAAGTTTGTTGGGAGAATGCCCACGATATTGCAGCATCCTCACCGATTTCAGACTTTTTTCCACCCGTTTCCAAATTTCATCTGTTGGAACGCCTATATTTTCCGGACCAAATGCCACATCCTCTTCCACCACGCTGGCAATAATCTGATTATCTGGATTCTGGAACACCATCCCTGCATTTCGCCTGATCTCCCAAAGAGATTTTTCATCCATGGCATCCTTTCCATCAATCCAAAGGGTTCCTTCACTCCCACGCAGCAACACATTTAAGTGCTTGGCAAGAGTGGATTTTCCAGAACCATTGTGTCCCAAAACCGCTACAAATTCTCCTGGCTTTACATGTAAATCCACGCCGTCCAAAGCAGTAACTATTCCTTCCACATTTCCTTCTTCGTCACGTCTGAAATATTCATGCACTAATTTCCTGGCTTCAATAATATTCATGAATTTCATCCTCCCAGTTTAAGGTTAACCAATGGAACTGCTTCTTGGGCTTCAATCCTCCCAACTCAACTGATGGAGCTGCCCTTCTAATTTCATATCAGCAAACTGGTTTTGACGCAGCGCCTCATATAAAACAATTGCCGCCGCATTTGAAAGATTCAAAGAACGTTTCTCTTCCACCATGGGAATCCTGATACATGCTTCTGGATATTCCTTTAAAATTTCCTCAGGAATTCCTGCACTTTCCTTTCCAAACATCAAATAGCAATCTGGTTCATACAAAACCTCCGTATACAGCCGGCGCCCCTTTGTGGTAGCCATATAAATCTTCGCTCCCGGATTTTTCTCAAGAAAATCCTGCCAATTGATATACCGGGTGACATCTACATCCTTCCAGTAATCCATACCAGCACGTTTTACCGCCTTGTCCGTCAACTGAAATTTCAAGGGCTCAATCAAATGAAGCCTCGTGCCTGTAGCCACGCAAGTACGCCCGATATTTCCTGTATTGTCTGGGATTTCTGGCTCATAGAGCACAATATTTAAGTTTGCCATTTAACACCTCATTTTCTGGATAAAAGATTCCATCCGATCCAACGCCTCTTTCAAGCTCTCGAGAGAATATGCATAAGAAATCCGCAAAAATCCTTCCCCACAATCTCCAAAAGCCGTACCAGGCACCACAACCACCTTTTCTTCCTGAAGCATCCTGGTGGCAAATTCCTCAGAGGTCATGCCAAATTCCTGGATACAGGGAAACGCATAGAAGGCTCCATAAGGCTCGAAGCATTTCAACTGCATCTCCCGGAACCGATGCATCAGATACCTCCGTCTTCCATTATACTCTTCCCGCATTCCTGCCACATCTGCATCTCCATTACGCACCGCTTCCACGGCCGCATATTGACTGGTGGTAGGTGCACACATAATTGCATACTGATGAATCTTTAACATCTGTTCCAAAATGACTTTTGGCGCACAGGCATATCCCAAACGCCATCCTGTCATGGCATATGCCTTGGAAAATCCATTAATTAAAACCGTACGTTCCCGCATCCCTGGCAGAGAAGCAATGGTCACATGATCCTGACCTTCTAAGTATGTAAGCTCCGCATAAATTTCGTCGCTTAGCACAAACAAATCATGTTTTCTTATCACTTCTGCAATTGCTTCTAAATCTTTTCTCTCCATCACCGCTCCCGTAGGATTATTTGGAAACGGCAGCACCAAAAGCTTAGTTTTGGGAGTGATGGCCTCCTCTAATTCCTGTGCCGTAAGCCGGAATTCATTTTCTTCTTTTAAATTGATAATCACCGGAACTCCATTGGCCAACACTGCACAAGGCATATAGGAAACATAGCTCGGCTGGGGAATCAGCACTTCATCCCCTGGGTCTAACATGGCGCGCATTGCCACATCAATGGCTTCACTGCCTCCCACCGTAATCATCATCTCTGTGTCATAATCATAGGATACCTGAAACCTACGTTCCAGATATTTTGAAATCTCTATTTTTAATTCCTTTAGTCCTGCATTGGAAGTATAGGCAGTTCTGCCTTTTTCCAGCGAATAAATTCCCTCATCCCGAATATGCCAGGGGGTATCAAAATCTGGTTCCCCTACTCCAAGGGAAATCACATCCTTCATCTCTGCTGCAATATCAAAAAATTTTCGGATTCCAGAAAAAGGAATCTGGGTAATGCATTGCGATAATGGGTTCCTCATTAGCTCACCAACATCCTTTCATCTCCCTGTGGTTTTGCAATTACTGTTCCGTGATCCTTGTACTTTTTCAAAATAAAATTTGTCTTTGTACTCAATACCGATTCCAACGGAGAGAGCTTATCCGATACAAACTGGGCTACTTCCCGCAATGTTTTTCCTTCCAATGTTACCAGAAGATCATATCCGCCTGAAATCAAGTATACTGCATTTACCTCAGGGTAATTGTAAATCCTCTCGGCAATACTGTCAAACCCTCTTCCTCTCTGGGGCGTCACACGTACTTCAATCAATGCATTTACTTTCTCAATGCTGGTCTTTTCCCAATCAATCAAGGTGTGATATCCACAAATGATTCGCTCCTCTTCCATAGCTGCCAGCTCCTGAGCTACCACTGTTTCTTCTACTCCTAGCATAATCGCTAATTCTTTCAAATCCACTCTGCTGTTTTTTTCTATAAAGGTTAAAATCTTCTCTCTCATTTCCTTCCTACCTTTCCTTCCTACGCCAGGTTCTATACATTTTCTTTTCGTATCACATTATGTAAAACAGAAGCTTTCTATACCACTTTATAAAGTTCATCGGTTTTTGGCGGTTCCAAAAATCTTCTCTCTTCCTCATTGAGCAGTACGCGTTCATTGCCATCCACTGCCTTCCCGATTACCACTGCATGAATGCCATCTTTTTCAAGCTCCCGCACCAGCATATTTCCATCTGACGATGTCATCAGCATACATCCACTAGAAACCAGTTCATAAGGATTAATTCCAAAAAATTCACACACTTCTATGGTTTCCTGTTTTACAGGTATTTTTTTCAAATCTATTTCCAGCCCAACGCCTGAACTCTCTGCCAGTTCCCAAAGGGCTCCAAAGATTCCGCCTTCTGTTACGTCGTGCATGGCATTCACACCAAGCTTAACAGCTTTAACAGACTCTGGCAATACAGACAAATATTGATCAAATCCCTGGGCCGTCTTAATCAGAGATAATGGAAAGCGACAAGACAGCTCTTCTTCCTTTTCCTTTGCAATAATTGAGGTGCCTTCAAGACCAATCCACTTAGACACCAGAATATCATCTCCCGGCTTCGCTCCGGCTGTGGACACTAATTTTCCTTCTTTGGCCTTTCCTATCCCACAAACATTCACCAATGGCTGATTCACTGCTCTGGTAACCTCTGTATGTCCACCTATGATTTGTACATTTGCCTCTCTGCAGACAACCTCCATTTGTCCCATAATTTTCTTCAAGTCATCTTCGGCGGCGCCTTCTGGCAAAAGTATCGTAAGCATCACCCCAACTGGTTCTGCCCCGGCGGAAGCCAAGTCATTTATGGTAATATGAATGGCAAGATTTCCAATATCCGTAGTAGCGCCTGTCACAGGATCTGTGGAGACTACAAATATCTCATCCTCTGCAAGCTTTACCGCTGCACAGTCTTCTCCTACTCCTGCTCCCAGTAAAATCTCTTTTCTCTTTGTATGTATCTGCCTTAATACAGAACGCTTCAACACGCTTTCTGGAACCTTTCCTATTTTCATTCCTTCTATCCTCCTGTATACAAGAAAGAATCCTGCTTTGCAGGATTCTCCGCCTGCGGCGGGTCGCTTTGCGACAGATTTCATACCCGCCGCAGTGCGATAAGAGCTTTATTATTCTATCGAAAAAATACTTTCACGCGTTATTGTGACAAAGTCTTTCCAATAGAATAATAAAGCTGTCTCACTACTGAAACAGCCTTATTACCCACACTTTATATCTACGAGATATTTGACTACTATGCCTTTTTATTCCGTTGCTCCCTCTGTTGAAATGGAATATTTATTCTTCCTCACCCTCGTCGGGAGCCTCTTCGCCTTCGTCGTCATTATTCTCCTTCTTGCTTTCTCCGTTTTCCTTTTCCTTCTCTTCTTCCTTCTCTTTTTCTTGCTGCTCTTTTTCTTGTTGTTCTTGCTGCTCTTGCTGTCGTTGCTGTTCCGCTGCCGCCGCTGCTGCCGCTGCCTCCGCTGCTGCTTGCTCTTGAGCTGCCTGAACTGCTGCATCATTCCACTGAGCCATTGCCGCATTGATGGCTCCTTCATCTTGGGATGCAACTGCTGCATTGATAGCATTTACTGCATCTGGATTACCGGAAGCCGTTCCCACTGCAACAATCCTTGGAGAAGCCTTATAAGTACTTTTGTTAAATATCTCCCTGCTTTGTTCTACGCCATTTACCGTGACTACTTTCCATAATTGAGCCGTATATCCCGTGTGAGAGGACTGAACCTGGCTTATGGAACCAATGGGACTTCCTGGCGCTGCCTGGTACTGTGTTCCGGGCTCCGTAGTACTCAATGTTTCACTAACGAAGCTTACTTCCCGGTTGGCATCTCTGGTTTCCTCACCAAAAATATTAAAATAAATGGATCTTCCAGATGTATACCCTTCAATATAAATAGGCGCCTTCGTATTATTCACAAATTTTAAATCTTTATATGTTCCAGCAATTGCCGCATCTGCCGAAGGATCTACGTAACCTACAATCATGGAATGATTAAAGCGTTCTGTAACCTCCAGCTCTGCACGAATTACCGCATTGTACAAGGTAGTGGATACCTGACAGATTCCTCCGCCATAAGTGTCTACCGTAGTTCCATTTTCGTAAGAACCAGCAAGCTCATATCCGTTTTCTGGATTAAAAGGACTCACCGCTTCATACACAGAAAAGCTATCCCCTGGATAAATCACTGAACCGTTAATTTTGTTGGCTCCATTTTCCACGTTCTTAGAACGACCTGCTCCAGAAGATGAATAAGAGGTATTAAATCCGCCCAGCAAATCTTTTACCTTCCCAAGCTCTTCCTCAGTTCCCTTAGGATCTACCACATCTGCAACAATCTCTACGCTGTCGGAACCACCTTTCCATTCCAGGGAAAAATATTTCTCTAAAATTTCTGCGGATTCCTCAATATTCACCGTCACACCCTGACTGCCTGGAATCACATTAAACTGGTTATTCTCTCTGGTAAGCCCTGCATTCACCGCTTCAGTATTTAAAACCTCTGAATTATTCTCCAGCATTTTTGTTACCTTACTTTTGTCTACCTGAAATGCCAGCTCATAGATTTTATCCTGGTTCTCCAAGTCCTTCATTGCCTTATAACGGGTAATCAGGTTGCCGCTTTTTCCAAGTCCTACAGCCTCTGTAACAATCTCTTCATTCCCCCAGGAAAGTCCCATTTGCGCCACAGGAACCTGCACCGTATTTTTCCCAGCCTGCAAGGTTATAATCTCACTTTGCAGCCCTTCTACGTATTCTTCCACAGCAGCTTTCGCTTCTTCCTGAGTCATTCCGCCCACCGAAATATCACCAAAATATACACGCTGGGGAATTGTGTCTGTTTCTTTTGTTTCTGCCTTTACAGGAATGGTAATCACCGCAACAAATGCCAAAGCCAAAACCGCTCCCGCAACAGAAACATATGTTTTCCAATTTCTCTTCATCATCTATTCTCCTACCAATTTTGCCTCGTTTACTTCCTACTCACTCATTTTATCATAAAAAAGCAGTTTTTCAAGATACGAAACCACGAATTTCATTGACATAATATCATAGTTTCTGTATATTATGAACAGATACCGGCGGGTCTAAACAAAGGCAGAGAGAAATACGGATACTACCATGGATGCCACCAGAATTAATGCAATTATGGCAGCGAATGTTTTCTTCGTCTTTGGATTATGAAAATTGATCATCAGGCTCACCTCCATTTTGTAATAACGATATAGTTGTAATGATAAATTAAAGAAAGGAATCTGAATGTTATGAAAATCCCTGTACTATTTGGATGGGTTATGATTTTTGTCGTTGTCGTTTCTTACAAACGCCATAAGGCTGACCGCAGCCGTGAAAAGACGGAGCGGGACTTCTGGGACCGGGAAAATACTGCCAACGCCACTAGAAAACAAGATATTTCCAATCTGGATTATGTGGACTTTACCTCTGTCACACTGCCCTTTGCCCTATTTTCTGATGACCTTTTACATCAGTGTGAAGAGCAGGCGCTAAAATTAAAAAATGAAAAAATCCTGAACCTGACAGGTATCAGCAACACAGATTTAAAATTAACCTATGGCGCTGCCAACTTACCCCTTTTAACTCAATATGACCAAAACTTTACCCTGCTGGTACGAACATTAAATACTTGGGGGAAACGGCTTTTTGAACTTTCTCACCCAAAAGAAGCCATGCAGGTACTGGCATTTTCTGTGTCCATTGGAAGTGATATCAAAGCCACTTACCAGCTTCTTGCTGAATTGTATCAGCAAGCAGGAGACACGGAGGCTTTCAAACAGCTTTCCCTTTCTGCCTCCCAGCTAAATTCCTTAATGAAAGGGCCGATTTTGGCTATGCTGGAACAAATGACTTCTGAATAAAAATAATTACATTTTTGGAGACTTCCCATAAGCTGCCCGGATACGGTCTGTGATCCTGGCGGCTTCATTTTTGGTCAAGCTGTCTATCTCAACATCCAAATCTATTTTATGCCAGTCTGCCAATTCTTTCAAGCGTTTTTTTTGCCTTGTGGATGCAGGCCCCTGCTTTTTCACCTTATATTGCAAAGGCTTTGGCAGAAATGCCTCTGGTTCCTTTTCTTCAAAATGCTCCTGCAAATATTGCAACAGGACAGTGGTAGCTTTCGCATCCTCTAACGCCCGATGGCTCTGTTCCCGGGGAATCTCAAGCCAAATACACAGATAATCCAATGTTTTCTTCTCTGCCTTTGGCAAGAATTTCCGCGCCAGCTTCAACGTGTCAATCCCATCCTTTTCGAAGGAGCCCCCATGGTTTACTGCACATTGCTTCAAAAAGCTGTAATCAAAAATAATATTATGCCCCACCAGAGGAAAACCTTCTGCAAACTTCTGGAAATCTTCTACCGCAGTCCATACTTCACAACCACCCTCTGTCATTTCATCGGTTATTCCTGTCAATTCCATTACCTCTTTGGAAAGTTTCATATGAGGATTTATCATTCGATGAAAGGTACTCGCACATTTCCCCTGTTCCACCTTCACTGCACCAATTTCCAATATGCGATCCGTTCTTGCATGAAGTCCGGTCATTTCCAAATCCACCACCACATAATTTTTAAGTATCATCCTGGACATTCTCTACCTTTCTCACCTTTGCCTGCCCGGTCAGAGGATTACGTTCTTCATACGAAAACAAATAAAATTCTCTGACTGCTCTTTTCTCTGGATAATTGTTCAATTTTTTCTGTTGTATCATTTCTTCCATATCATACCAAAAGGGCTCTAGATGAGACAGCTTTCCTTTCCTGCAATATGTTCTGGTTTTTTCTTTATATTCTGCCAAATCCGGCGCCCAGGGAGGACGAGTCTTCATATTTTCCCGATAGTATAAATCAAAAGTCAAGGTCTCCTGGTAAAGCTCCAGATGGGCCAAATCTCTTTTTTTCACAAATTCCAACAAAATTTCACATCGCCGAATCCGAGAATGGCTCATGGCCAGCCATCCTTCCTTCTCATAAAATTCTCCCAGCTCCAAAAACAATTCGAAGGGATTGTCCGTCGTAAGCTCCAATAATTTTATGGTCATTTCGAATTGTCCACTATTATAATACACTTCCAGCATTTCCTCCACCAGCTTCATAGAAAGAATCTCTTCATATGTCAGCCAGCTTGTAGACATGACTTCATATGGGGGATATTCTTGATATAAAAGACCATATTCCTTTCGATGCTCATACAAAAAGGAACCCTTTAGCACTTTTAGAAATCCAAGCTGCAATTGCTGAGGCTTCCACCCATATACCTGCCGAAAAGATTCTGCAAAAGAAGCAAAATTTTCTTTGGGAAGCCCTGCAATCAAATCCAGATGCAAATGAACATTTTCCCCCTGTTGCAGCTCCTTTACTGTTTCTTCCACCCTTTTGATATTCATGGTCCGGTGAATCTCTTGTATCGTGGGCGCATAGGTGGACTGGACGCCAATTTCCAACTGAATTAATCCTGGCCGCATGGACGCAATCAAAGAAATTTCTTCTTCTGTCAACAAATCCGCTGATATTTCAAAATGAAAATTGGTAACTCCATTGTCATGCTCTTTGATGTACCGCCAGATTTCCATTGCATGAACGTGGCTGCAATTAAAGGTACGGTCAACAAATTTCACCTGGGGCGCCTGATGTTCCAGAAAAAACTGCAATTCCTTTTTTACCATAGAACAGGAACGAAACCGCAATCCTTTTTCAATGGAGGAAAGACAATAGCTGCAGGAAAACGGACATCCCCGGCTTGTCTCATAATAAATAATTCTGTTTTTAAAATCTTCCAAATGCTCATAACAAAAAGGCAGAGCATCCATGGACAAAGGTTCCCTTCTTCCAGTTCGTATCCATCCTCCCCCTTCCTTTTGAACTACCAGACCTGGGATTTCTTTTTGTTCCGATACATTTTCATTCTCCAGATAATGTCTGCACAATTCCCGGAAGGTTTCTTCTCCTTCCCCCAATATCACGCCAGACACACCAGGATTATTTTTGAGAAAAATTTCCGGTTCATAAGATACCTCTGGCCCTCCAGCCCAGATAGGGACCCCAGGAAGCAGCTTATGAAGCTCTGTTATCAATTCCTGTACATATCGAAAATTCCAGATATAGCAGGAAAAAAATATAACATCTGGCTTCTGTTTGTAAATCTGCTGCAAAATATATTCCAACCGATGATTGATCGTATATTCTGAAAGGGCAATATGTTCCTGATATTCCTTTGCATAAGCCTTCAGACTATAAACCGCAAGATTAGAATGAATGTATTTTGCATTGATGGCAACTAATAATAAATTCATATTCTCCCTTTCATAAATGCAGAAAAACAGGCTGCCGCAATCTATGCGGCAGCCCATATCACTTTATTTTATACCTGTACAAATGCAGGGGTATCTGCTGGTGCAGCCAAATATTTCTTCAACTCATCATCAAGCTTTAGCAATGATACAGAATATCCAGCCATATCAATAGAAGTCATATAATTACCAACGAATGTCTTAGCAACCGTAATCTTCTTCTCAGCCAATACCTGAGATACTCTCAAATTTGCCAGATATAATTCCTGTAATGGTGTTCCACCAAGTCCATTTACCATAACTGCTACTTCATCACCTTCGTGATAAATATCTTCTGCAAAAATCTTTTCTAACAATGTATCTGTGGTTTCACTAACGGTGCGAATCTCTTCTCTGTGTGTTCCAGGCTCACCATGGATTCCCATTCCGATTTCCACTTCATTGTCGCCCAACTCAAAGCTTGGCTTTCCTGCTGCTGGAACGGTACAGGGTGCAATTGCCATACCCATCGTACGTACATTTGCGATTACCTTTTCTGCTGCTGCCTTAACTGTCTGCAAATCTCCGCCTTCTTCTGCGCATGCGCCAGCAATCTTATGTACAAAAATAGTACCTGCAATTCCTCTTCTTCCTGTTGTCCATGTACTATTCTCTACTGCAACATCATCATTTACCACTACTTTTTCTACCTGGATGCCTTCATCTGCTGCCATATCTGCTGCCATTTCAAAATTCATTACATCGCCGGTATAATTCTTAATTACCAGTAACACGCCCTTGCCGCCATCGCATGCCTTAATTGCCTCATATACCTGATCCGGTGTTGGTGAGGTAAACATAGCGCCTGCAACTGCTGCATCCAGCATTCCTTTTCCAACATAGCCGCCGTGCGCTGGTTCATGTCCGCTTCCTCCGCCGCTAACCAGGGCAACCTTTCCCTGAGAGCCGCCTGCTCTTACCACTACATCACATCCCTCTACTCTCTTTACATATTCTGGATGTGCAGCTACAATCCCCTGTAGCATTTCTTCTACTACGTCATCTGGTTTGTTAATCATTTTTTTCAAAGCAATTTCCTCCTTCTCCTTATGGCTTTGTTATATACTATGAGGTGAAATCCATGCCATTTTTATGTTGGCACAATCATAGTATCTCACCTCATAAGGTTTCTTATCTCTTTGAAAGGGTTTTTGCCTGCTCAGCAGCCTCCACTACTTCTGCAAGGGTTCCACCAATGGAAGCCTGTACTGCTGCCCCAATTGCACCTTCCAAAATCGGTGCATCGGCAATCACCACCTCAATCTCCTCTTCCAGCAAATCAATTGCTGTCTCAGAGCTTAATACCCCGCTTCCTAAATCCGCCAGAACTACCACTCCATCCCCATCGTTTGCATCCTGGATTCCCTGAAGGATACGCATAGCATCTGTTCCAATCTCTCCGTCCTCCATGCCGCCTACCGGTATCATCCGGTGGTCCTTTCCAGTCATCTGAACTGCAAGTTCAAAAATTCCCTCTGCCACTTTCTTACTGTGGGACACAATCACTATTCCTACCATAACTTCCTCACTTTATATTTTCCAAATAGAATGTTTGAATTGCTTCTAATGTAATCAGAGAAGAAGTTGCCCCTGGATCCTGATGGCCAATACTTCTGTCTCCAAGATAGCTTGCGCGTCCCTTGGTTGCACGGATAGTCTTGGTATATTCCACGCCTTCCTTTGCTGCCTTGCACATATGCGCCAAACAATCTTCTGGGGTTTCTCCTGCCTCTAAGCCCTTAGTGAGAGCTTCCATTGCAGGCTCCAATGCATCCAGCATGGTCTTTTCTCCCCGTTCAGCCTTTCCTCGCATCTTAATGCCGCCAATGACTGCTTCCATCATATTCTTTGCATCTTCTAATGTAATTTCTTTCTTCCCAGCAATCGCGGTAGCTGCTTTCATATATGCTGTTCCATAAAGAGGCCCAGATGCGCCTCCTACCTTTGACAGCAGCACCATACCTGTCTTCTTTAATACTGCGCTGATATCTTCTTCCTCTTGGGGAAGCTGCTGTAACACTTCTGTAAATCCTCTTGCCATGTTAATTCCATGGTCAGCGTCACCAATGGCAGAATCTAAGTCCGTCAGGAAATCCTTGTTTGCAATAATATCCTCTCCGATTTTCTGCATACATTGATATATCTTGGTTGCCATAAAAACCCTCCTGTCTCTTGTTTATTCTATATTATTTATAGCAAATAATAATTAATGGTATTCCTTCCTCTGAAGGACATTGGGTATATGAAGCTGCTCCCGATATTTCACCACAGTTCGCCGGGAAATACCTACTCCCATTTTTTCTAGCTCCTTTATTTGAAAAGAAATATTTCAACTCAAAAATCCCCCATCGGCATTCCAAATACTTTTCTTTCAGCGCCCTGCTCACGGTAGATTCATGCAAGTCAACATCCGTGGCAATATCTGCAAGCTTCATAGGGCTTAAATACATTTTTCCTTTTTCAAAAAACTCCTGCTGCCGCTTCACAATAGCACAGGCTACGCTGCGTAAAGTTTCCTCCCGCCGGCCAATATTTTTCAACAGCATTTTTGCATTCCGATATTGTTCCTGCATATATTCATAATCATGTCCAGCCTTTTCCTGGGTTAAAAGGGGCAGGTATTCCTGATTGATTTTAGGTATGGGAGCTCTTCCTCTATTCAAAAACGCATGATATCTTCCATCCACCCGCCGCACTGTTATATCTGGATAAATAAATTCCCCCTGGATTCCCGTTCCGTATCCCCGGCCTGGGACAGGATCTAATTCCTTCACCTTCGAAATCAACGCCAGTACCTTTGTACGGCTCCATCCAGTGCTTTTACAAATTTTAGGTATCTTATTATGTATAATTTCCTCTATGTAATGTTCTACTAATTGATACAGCTCCTCATCCTCGCCCTTTTGCTTAATCTGCAAAAGCAGACATTCTCGCAAATCCCTGGCAAATACACCACAGGGTTCTAGCCCTTGCAAAAAACGGATTTCTTCTTCCACTTCCTCTGTCGTCAGCCCAAGGGCCTTAGAAATCTCCAGGTTGGTCATCTTCAAATACCCAGATTCTTCCATACATTCTATGAGATATTTTGCAATCTTCTGCCTCATCTTGCTTACATTTCCAACACAAAGCTGCATTCTAAGGGAATCCTTCAAGCTTGTTCCACAGCTCTTCTCATCCACCAGGGAATTAATATAGGATTGATAATCTCCCCGTTCTCCAGATATCTTCCGTATTCCGCTGTATTCAGACATCTCTTCTTCTGGATATTCTTTTTTTTCTGTTCCCTGTTCTGGTTCCTCACAGGTCAACATAGGATTGGACAATATTTCATCCGCAATGTACTGTTCCAGCTCCTGGGCGCTCATCTGCAGCATGGAGAGGGATTGCTCCATCTGAGGAGTAAGGGCAAGCTTCTGGGTCTGCTTCATTGCGATATCCAGTTCCATTTACATCATCACCTCTAATCTGTATTATAGCACACCTTACCAGGAATTCGCAATGCAACAAAAAATGAGAACCGTCTATTTTTAAACTTTTTCTACTGTTTACTAGTAACAATTCAGCCCTTTTGGTTTTCTACATTGCTTTATTGAAAGGACTCTTCAATGTAAGAATAAAAATATGGAAATACCCATCCATATTTTTATACTGTCAGTATGAAAATCCTTTGAATAAAGCTCTATTTCAGAGCCAAAAGGGATGAACTGTTACCTTTACTGTCATAAATTTTTCTTTTCTTTTGACAGTTTTCCTCATCTGTGTTATTTTCTATGTATATATTAACTTTCTTACGCTTAGATAGAAAAAGGAAAAGAAGGAATCTTCATGAATCAGAACGAATTTGAAAAACTAGCAGAATTATTTAAAATATTTGGAACACCTACCCGGCTTCAAATTATGTATGCCCTGGTAGATAAAGAAAAATGCGTCTACGATATTGCGAAGGAGCTTGGAATGTCACAAAGCGCTATCTCCCATCAGCTCAGCATTCTAAAACAGAACCGCCTCGTGAAAAACCGCAGGGACGGAAAAACCATCTATTATTCCCTGTTGGATTCTCACGTGCTTACTATCATTGATCAGGGATTGGAGCATATCCGTGAACAATAAGCCTTGGCGGAATTCTGTTTTCCTTTTCATGATATGAAATTGCAGATATGACCTACAATCACATCTATTCCCCCTGCAACCAGCAAAAAACCACCTGCAAGGTAAGCTTTTATTTTATGTTCAAACCCCAAGCGGTAACCAGTATACACACCCAATACAGTTACCAAAACTGTCATCACAGTAAGAAGCAGTACAACCATCCACATACTAGTTTCCAGGAAGCCAAAGGCAAAGCCCGTCAGAAATGTAAAATTACTTGTTCTTGCATAGAGCTTGATAAATTCCCCCATGTCAAATTTTTCCTCACGATGCTCCACAATTCTTTCATTGCGCCATGCCTTCAAAAAGAGGCGGCCCCCCTGGGACAAGAAAATAACTGCCGCAGCCACCTGTCCCAGAAACATCTCATTTACCTCTGTCACACCTTCACAGAGGAGCACAGATATAAAGTTTCCAATCCCCAAGGCAATCACCTGGCCCGCCACCAGAATACTACAGCATACCATGAGCTGTCTCTTTTCCACTTTGGCAACCAGCGAGCCCTGGCACTCCATCACTGCGAAAATATCCAAAGATATTCCCAATATAATAACAAACTCTTCCATAACATTCATATCTTTACTCCTGTATCCCTTTGACCAGGCTCTCTTTATTCTTGTGTTTCCTCTGCTTTAATTGCTTCGGTACGAAGGATGAATTTTACAGAACCTTTCATTCCATCTGCAACCTTTGTAAATGTCTGGTACTCTTTCCCTGCTTCTACCACTGCTTCTAATTTACTTAAAAGATCTTTGACATCCCCATTGTAAGCATCCAAAAGCTTCTGAATTCCCTCTTCATCAAATTCAACCATTCCATCCATCAGCTTTTCGGAACCATCTGCCAGCTTATCCACACCATCCCCAATCTGTGTGGTTGCCATTGACAGCTTTCCGGCTCCATCCACCAATGCCCCATTATTGGAGACAAGGGCTGCTGCTCCATTGGTAAGCTGCGCAATTCCTGTTGTCAAAGCCGGAAGGCTATCATTCATGGTCTGTGTTCCATTGCTCAATGCCTGCATGCCGCTTACTAAGCTGTAGCCGCTTGCCTCATCCTCGGTGTTAATGGCCTGAGAAATTTGTGATTTTGTAGCGGAAATTGCTGTAAGTGTTGCCGATTCTGCTGCTGTCCTGGCTGCTGTCTTAGCGGTATCTGCTACTGCAATGCCTACGGTATCCTTCGCCCCATCCGCAATACCTGTTACAATCTGGGAAGCGGTGGAATTCATACCTTCCTTTAAGGTTTCATTTCCCATAGCTTCTGCTACGGCTGAGGATGCCAATTGTGCAACAGTGGCTTGAATCTGTGCCTGGCCTTCCCCAGACTGGATACCTGCATTTACCTGGGCTTCCAGCTCAGCCATTGCCTGATTCGCAACTGCTTCTTTACTGCTATTTACCTTCTCCATAGCGCCTGCATAAATCTGTTCATTTGTTCCTACTGTTGCAGATGCCTGATCGCAAATACCTTTCAACTGCTGCAATGCCTCCTCCTGACTCATCTGTCCTGTGCTCATTGCCGCCATTAATTCTGGCAAATGCTCTGACAGTGCAGCATATATTCCATTTGCCGTATACTCTGCCGCCGTCTGCTGTGTTCCAGTTACCACAGACGCCGCCACTCCCTCAATTGCCTGTTGAATTGCGACTGGTGTATTGGCTACCATTGCCTGACTCTTTGCCATTTCTGGTACTGCCTGTTGAAACGCCTGATTCAATACTGTATTTAGCACTGTCTCTGTGTAAGTATTTAGTCCCGCAGCCACCTGTGCCTTTGCCTCATCATTATTTGCCAGACTATTATAGAATACTGAAGCCGCCTGTGCTTTTATTGCCTCCGTCCCGTTTTCTTCCTGACGAAATGTTGCTTCAATGGCATCATCCGCCTGCTTAATGAAGGCTTCTCTCTCTTCCTTCGTCATTTCGGCTTTCAAGGTTTTATCCAGTTCTGCAACACCGTTGTTTAACGTTGCTGCACTATTATTCAAGGTTCCTACACCCTCTGTCAAGGTTCCAGAAGAGCTTGCAAGGGTATGGATGCCATCATTCAACTGGGAAGCGCCATTTGTATAGCTTGTGATTCCACCTTTCAAGGTATTTACCCCTGAGGCAAATTCTTTCATACTATCCTTTAAAGTTCCTAACCCCTTCGACAGCTCCTTGCTTCCATCCTGCAACTGTTTGGAGGCATCGGTGAGAGTGTCCAAATCCTTCTCCAAATCACTCAAATCAAATTTGTCTGCTAGATTTGCCTGGCTTACCAAATCATTCATAATGACAGACATAGACATATCCAGGGAGAAATTCTCCACATCTGCACTTACCTCTACATATTCTGGAATTTCAAGTTCCCCGTCCAAATCTCCTTCTTCCAGGCCCAAGCTTTCTTTCAGGCCAGGCATCGCCATGCCCACAACAACTTTTTTACTTCCATCTGAAATCACCTTTCCATTGGTGACTTCTACATTGGTATAATCTTCTGGCAGAATCATTCCTGTCATCACTGTAAAAGGCACATATACTTCATGCTCTTCTCCATCAATTACCTGGGTAGTTTTTTCATTGTTGGTATAATCAAAACGGATGGTAGCTTTTCCGCTTTTACCTGCCATTTCCTCTGGAGGCATTTCCTTGCCATCCATAAAATATGTTACCTTTTCTGTCACTGGAAGGGCCTTATTTGTAGTTCCCTGGTAATAAATGTCTTTGCCCTCTGCCTGCCAGGTAATCTTATCTCCGCTCTGGGTAAACGTTTCCTCTCCTTTTACATTCTGAATATCCTTTAAGTCAGAAGCGTCTTCTATCGTAGTGGAGCCATCCTTATTTTTCAGCCATTCACTTACAATTACACTTTGGGATGTGCCATCAGGACTTGCTACCACATACACTGTCTCTTCCTTGCCGGCATCCTCATTTTCCTCTTCTACAGACAAGGCCCTTTCCAATGTCTTTTCTGTCTCTTCTACCGTTTCATCCTGAGCCTCTTTTACAACCTCCTGCTTCTCTGCCTGTACTGGATAAGCGCTAATTCCTGCACTGGTTCCAATCACTGCCACGGTTACAACTCCTGCTGCTACACGAATCACATATCTATTACGAAAGATTTTCTTTAACTCTACATTTTTCATTTTAATTTACCTCCTGCATTTTTACCTTTACACTGTTTTTACTGTTGCTTTTGGTCCTTTGTTACGACTGCCAAATCCAAGACTTGATTTGCAGATCATTCTATCAAATACCATAAACATTGCTGGCAGAATGAAGATTACCACAAACATACTAATCAACGCTCCTCTTGCCATCAAAATACATAAAGAACTAATCATATCGATATTGGAGTACATACCAACGCCAAAGGTTGCCGCAAAAAAGCTTAATGCACTGACAAATACGGACTGTATGGATGTGGAAAGAGCAATGGTAACCGAAGTCTTTTTGTCCTCACCTCGGTTCCGTTCTTTCTTGTAACGGTTCGTGATCAGAATTGCATAATCAACCGTTGCCCCTAACTGAATGGTTCCAATTACGATAGACGCAATAAACGGCAAGGTAGTTCCTGTGTATGCTGGAATACCCATATTGATAAAAATAGCAAATTCAATTACAGATACCAGAATGATTGGCAGTGAAATAGATTTGAATACCAACAAGATAATAATAAAAATAGCTCCAATCGACACAACGCTTACCGTCTGAAAATCTGTATTGGTAATGGAAATCAAATCTCTGGTACAAGGCGCTTCACCAATAAGCATCCCCTGTTTATCGTATTTTTTAATGACCTGGTTCAATTCATCAATCTGTGTATTTACTTCATCCGATGCTATGGCATATTCAGAGCTTACCAGCATCAACTGATATTTTTCATTCATCAGGGCTTCCTTCATATGATCCGGTATCATTTCTTTTGGAACAGCCGGACCAACCATGGAATCTATCCCCATAACCATCTTTACACCGTCTATCCCTTCCATTTCTGCTATCATGGCCGCTGCATCCTTACTGGGAAGGCTGCTGTCTGCCAGCACCATATGCGTGGAATTCATTTCGTATTTATCTTCCAGCTTATCTTTTGCCTGAATACTTTTCAAATCCTTTGGCAGCGTACCCGCCAAGTCATAATACACTTCTGTATAAGTATATCCATAAATGGCCGGCCCTAAAATCAGCAAAAATACTACAATAAAAACCGGGAACCGCTTTGTTACAAAATTTCCAATTCCACCTAAATCAGGGATAATTGGTTTATGCTTTGTCTTTTCAATCGCTTTATCAAAAATCAAAATCATAGATGGCAGAATCGTTACACAGCCAATTACGCCAAACACTACTCCTTTCGCCATTACCACTCCAAGGTCCATGCCAAGGGTAAAGCTCATAAAGCACAGCGCCACAAAGCCCGCAACTGTTGTAATGGAGCTTGCCACTACAGAAGTCAATGTATTAGATACTGCATGTGCCATAGCCCGATTTTTGTCACCTGGATATTTTTCACGGTATTCCTCATAGCTGTGCCACAAGAAAATGGAGTAGTCCATCGTCACACCCAATTGGAGCACTGCACTCAATGCCTTGGTCACATAAGAAATTTCTCCCAAAAATATATTGCTTCCCAGATTATAGAGAATTGCCATTCCAATACTTAAAAGGAAAAATACTGGCGCCAGAAAAGAATCCATGGTTAATGCCAATACCAGGGAGGATAGCAGCACTGCAATCAGTACATAAATAGGCGTCTCTTTATTGGATAGATTCTTAATATCTGTTACCACTGCTGACATACCGCTGACAAAACATCCTTGATCTGTCAGCCCCCGGATTTCATCTACCGCATCCATCGTCTCGTCTGCCGACATAGATGTGTCAAATAATACGGCCATCAGCGTTGTTCCTTCTGAATTAAACTTATCCACAACATCTTCTGGCAGGAACTCCATAGGGATGGATAAATCTGCAATGGAATCATACCAAATAACTGCTTTTACATGATCCACTTCTTCCATCTGCCCTTTCAGCTCCACAACCTCTTTGTTTTCCATTCCTTCTATTACACACATGGAAAACGCTCCTGTTCCAAAATCATTTACCAAAATGTCCTGCCCCACCATCGTTTCAATATCCTTTGGCAGATAAGTCAGGATATCGTAATTAACCCTGGTGTTTATCATACCCAATGCCGATGGAATCAACAGCAGTAAACTGATTATGAAAATCGGTACTCTTAACTTTACGACTCCTTTTCCAAATTTAATCATCTCTATCTCTCGCTCCTCTTTCAATAATTTTTAATTCATTAAGAAGTATAAAAAAAGAGATGGAATAAATAAATATTCAATCTCTTTTCTCTGTATATTTCTAATATACATTTCCGTGGATTTGTAATTTTAGGAAAACACTTTTATCATATTGTATATGATATTTAACCGCCGGAGTAATAAAAATTTAGAAAAAGGAAAATGTCGGTCTTTCACCACTGGAGTAATGGAATTACAGCTCCTCAATCACCTGGTTCATAGACCGTGTCATCATATAATTGTAAAGCTCTGTCATCTCCTCTGGTTCCACTGCCATCCCGTTCTGAATCCAACTAATCACCACAAAGCACATAACCTGAGAATAAAATTGTGCAACATGCTCTGGGGTCAGCCAGGGATGGGTTTTTTGACGTTTGGGCTTTTTGGTTTGAATGGCCTCCATCAAAATATCTTCGATACACTTTTTAGCAATACTCTCAAAAGAATTCTGGCCTTCCAGCCGAACTGCCTTTTCGTAAAATTCTCTTTCTTTTTTCAGCGAGGTGAAAATCAAAATCAATGCTTCGTCAATCATTCCTGCATCAATCAGCGGTTTCGTAGGCTCTAAAATCTGAACCCGCATCACCCACTCCAGCAGCTCATATTTATCCTGAAAATGATTGTAAAACGTAGGGCGTATTACACCAGCCTTATCTGTAATGGCTTTAATTGTAATCTTCTCAATGGGCTGCTGGCAGGCCAGCTCCTTAAAGCTTTCCGCCAGCAGAATATCTATCGTCTCTTTTTGTCCTGTCACACTCTCACTTCCTGTTACACAAATAATTCCTGAACCATCAAATCCTTAGCCTCTTCTTGATTCAGATCAATGATTTCCCCATCTGGCAATGTCCTAACCTTGGGCCGCAGCATGGATTCTTGATAATTTTCTATTACTATAGCATTTCTTCCATCCGAAAGGGCTACCTCACACCCTACTGGATAAATTGCAATCTTTTTATCCAACAGCTCTACCAAATCTGGATCAAACTCTACACCTGCATTCGCTAACATGTAATCCATTGCGCCCGACGGGGAAACCGGGTCGTGATAAGGCAGTTTAGACGTCAATGCATCAAATACATCTGCAACCTTGATAATCCTGGCATAATAAGAAATGTCATATCCAGATCTGCGCATAGGATAACCACATCCATTATACCATTCATGATGCTCCAGCACTCCTTTTTCCACTTCCGGCGCAAAATCATAATGCTCTGTTAAAAAATCGTAGCCCAGCTTGGGATGCTGTTCTACAAGAATCCTTTCCTCCTCCGATAGGGTGCGTTTTGCATTAAGCACATTTGCTTCCACATAACGCCTTCCCACATCATGCAGCAATGCGCAAGTAGTAAGCATATTCAATTCTTCCAAATCCAGATTGCCAGATGCAATTCCAAGCATCGTAGCCAGCACCGCTACATTCACAGAATGAAAAAATGTATAATCATCTAAGCTTCTCGTATCTATCATATTATACAGCTTATCTTTTCCTGCAGATATTTCCCTGGTAATTCTTCGGGTAATCTCTAAAATATAATCCTGTTCAATCTCCTGGCATCTTTCCTCATCCAATAGATCATATACCAACCGCAAGGCTTCCTGCTTCAAGGTCTCGCTAATCAAAGGAATTACCCTCACCCCTTCACTATAGCTATCCTCCACATAAACTCCTGGCAGCCCCATATGTAACAGCTCTTGGGCGTCTTCTTGCTGTAGTATATTCCCTTTCCCAAACAATACTTTTCCTTCTCCATCATAAATATCCTGCCCCAGTACCATTCCCACTTCTACTTTTATGATAGGTACATAACGCATCTGTGAAATACCTCCCTTCGCACATTCTCCAGACTTTCTACGCCTGTTTCATGGACACAGCTCTTTCTTTGCATATTCTATGGCATCCTGCAAAGTTCTTTCTCTCCGCTTATTAATTCTATATCAAAATCTTTCACATTCCAAGCCTTTTCCAACAAGTTTCCATGAAAATTAATCTTGTTTCCATCCCGCCGCAGTGCGATAAGGTCTTTCCTATAGAACGAAAAAAAGAGCCGCAACCCCTTGGTTTAAAAAAACCTGGAAGTTTACGGCTCTTATCCATTAGAGCGATAGACGGGGCTCGAACCCGCGGTCTCGACCTTGGCAAGGTCGCGCGTTACCAACTACGCCACTATCGCAGAAGCGGGTGATGGGAATCGAACCCACGTATCTAGCTTGGAAGGCTAGTGTTCTACCATTGAACTACACCCGCACAATATATTATTTTCAGTCTCAATGCCCAGTTCCGGAATCGAACCAGAGACACGAGGATTTTCAGTCCTCTGCTCTACCAACTGAGCTAACTGGGCTTGCTGTCTCTCAACAACGATATTATTCTACACTCTAAACACTAAATTGTCAATACCTTTTCTATAAATTTTTTCCAACTTGGTAACCGTTCAGCCCTTTCAGCTCTGAAATAGAGCTGAAAGGGCTGAACGGTTACCCAACTTGAATTTGACATAGAAACGAAATTGACAACCACATTCAAAAACAATTATTTCGTTACCTGTTTTTCTTTTAATCCTGCCTTTTTAAATATCTTCTTATACTTTTTCAACTGCTTAGACGGTACTTTCACCTTCAGGCTGGATTTGGTACTCTTAAATGCCTGTTTTCCTACAGAATTAACCTTTTTTGACCTAACCGTTACTTTGGCAAGTTTCTTGCACCCGCTAAATGTACTCTTTCCGATGGTGGTCAGCTTGGATTTGGATGTCTTTCCAATGGTAACTGCTGTAATCTTATTACAGCCAGAAAATGCACTTGCACCGATAGTCTTTACGCTATCTGGCAGTGTAAGGGTTTTCCTTAGTGAAATGCATCCCCTGAATGCACCTGTTCCGATGGTGGTTACATTCCTACCAAAGGTAATTGTGGCGAGCTTTGTACAGCCAGAGAACGCACTTGTTCCAATTTTCTTTACATTCGTTCCAATAACCAGGTTCGTCAGCTTCTTATTATTCTGCATCGCCTTTGAACCAATGGAGGTTACTTTATAAGTCACCCCATCCGTACCTTTCACTGTATTGACTGTAATCTTCTTTGCTGTTGATTTTGCGCTTTTCAATTCTACCTCTTTGCCAACTTTTGTTACTTTATAAGTAATTTTGCTGACGGTAAAGGTTTTGCCTTTTGCAAATGGTGTAGGTTTGATTCCCTGACCATCATCTTTATCTGAATCGCCGCTTCCTGAACCGCTGCCGTTTCCCCCTGCATTATTATTGCCTCCTGAACCGCTGCTGTTTCCTCCTGTATTGTCGCCCTCTTCTGAGCCGCCATTTCCATTCTCTGTAATTGTAAAAGTCTTTGTCTGACTTCCTCTATACCAGGCTTTACCTGTGACTGTTACGGTAGCTGTTCCTGGACGTATATTATCCTTGTAAGAAACTGTATAGTCCGTATTTAAAACCAATTTTTTGTCATTCAATTCAACGGTTACTGCTGGAGTTTTTTCTGTTCCATCATAATTATATTCACTCTTTTCCAATGTCACCTTTGCTGTGGCAATATCAGTGGTATAATTATAGTGTTTCACCGCATTTGAGATAATGTTTTTCATATCAGGTGAAATCGATATGCTATTCCACTGGGCTTCAGTGCCAGCAAAATAGATATTTTTTAAAGCAGTCCCTTGGAATGCACTTCTTCCTATATCTGTCACACTGTCCGGAATAATAACCGTAGTGAATCCTAAACAAGATGCAAATGTATTCTCTCCAATAATTTCTACCCCCTTTGGAATTTCTACCCCAGAAAGCATTCTACAATTCATAAACATACCCGCACCCATTTGGTTTGCATATTTGGGCAATGTTACACTCATCAAATAAAAGCATTCTGAAAATAGATTATCCCCCAATGCCACCTGCTTGTCGCTGGGAGCAAACGTCGCACTTATCAAGTCTGTACATTCAAAAAATGCGGCAGCGCCTACCTTCTCAATGCTGGCAGGCAAGGCTATTGTTTTCAAGCTATTACAAGCGCGAAAAGCATTTTGTTCAATCGCCTTCACTCCATCCGAAACTGTCACCGAACTAAGATTTGCGCACTTTCGGAACGCACTGTCTCCGATGGTGTTTATATTAGAAGGAATGGTCACAGAAATAATGGAAGAGCCATTGAATGCATTGTTGCCAATTGCGGTTACACTAGTAGGAATCTCTACACTCAGAACGCTGCTATTCAAAAAAACTCCATCCCCAATATTAGTCACTCCAGGCTCGATTACCACTTTACGGATTTTACTACTGTTCTCTTTCCATGGGTGTTCCTCGGCGCTGTTAAAATCTGGCATCGCTCCATTACCAGAAATAGTCAGCTCCCCCGCCTTTGTCAGCTTCCAGGAAAGCTGTCCAAGGCTTCCCTCTCCAATTATCTTATCCGCCTCTGGATCATCCGGCGAAACATAATCTAGCGGATAACGAGTAATATAATGGCTAATGTTCCCTTCCACCTCAGCTTTCGATATCACTCGCCCCCAGTGAACTTTGCCATTGTTATTTCCTTCTGCCACAACCACACCTTCTGGATTGAATTCAAGTACAATCACAGTGTGAGTGTCATTATTCATCCGCAAGATATCTCCTGGCCTTATTTGGTCAAATGTAAATTCATTTGGTGTATACATCCTGGCCGGAAGACTGCCAAATGCTGTATCGCTAAGTATAAATGCAAAGGCTACGCAGCCCACAGCGCTGATCTTCGTCCCACCAAGGGGACCGCCCTTCCAGTGATAATATCCCTTTGTATCGGAATAAGGCTCATAGTCGGTCCAAGGTGTTCCCTCCTTATACTCATTTTGATCCTTTAGAGCAATCATCGACTGGTAAACCTGCGTTGGAGTAGGAATTTCCACACCATCTGCTGCAAGCCTAATTTGAGATTCCTCCGTAAAAGCATCCCCCTCTGGCACAGATTCTTCCTGCCACGCATATACCGCTGATGAGGAAGAAAGGAATAGGCACAATGATAAAATAACTGAGAATATTCGTTTTTTCAATTTTGTAACCTCCTAACATTAATTCTGAAAAAACACTTAGCTGACAATACGCCACTTTACAAAATCTTATAAAATAAATATATTAGTATTTTGAGGTTTTGTCAACAAATAGAACGCTGCCCTTCGCGGACTTTCTATTGTTATAAATATAATGTACAACTGGAGGTTTTCTTCTCAAATCAATCCCCTTCTGCAACATGAATTTGCATTAAAGCTACTTGGTGTTGGTAATCCAAATTCCACTATACTTTTTTCGGCTTCTACATCATTAGGATATTTACTCAATGAATGACTTAACAGTGAAAAATGATTCTCCAAATTCTGTATAGCAAAATATTACTCTGGCGGTTAAATATCACAACATTTTGCTTGCCCAAATCACCGTTTTTTTAATTTGGTGGAGATAAGTTTGTTATGTAAAAAACAAATAGAGTCATTTAATTCTTGGCTGGGTTTTTGTTTTACTCTAAGCGCTTTTCTCAATAACAGTTCTATCTCGTTTTTATTGTTATTGCCTTTTGAATGATTCTTCATGAGTTTTCATCTCCCTTTATCTTGTTAAAAATTCCCTCTGCCATTCTCTGTGCCAAGATTTCCTGATAGTCGTCACTTAACAGCTTTTGACTCTCAGAATAATTTGAAAGAAATCCCATTTCCACCAAAACAGCAGGTATTTGAGTATTCCGCAAAACATAATAGTTTTCGGTTTTTGCATCCCTCGTTTTCACGTCATTGCTTAGCGAAACTGCATGGATTATGCTTTCTGCATATGCTTTGCTTTCCGTTGCGTCTGGACTATTGTAATAACATTCCAAACCTGCGATCTGCGCATCATCTTCATAATAGTTGCAATGAAGGCTGATAAAAAAATCTGCATTGGAGTCGTTTGCAACAGAAGTCCGCTGTGCAAGGCTCATCTTCTCATCGGAGTTTCTGGTCAGAATAACTTCAATATTGTTATCCTCCAGAATCGTTTTTAACTTCAATGCAACCGAAAGGTTAATATCCTTTTCTATAATCTTTCCACTGACAGTCCCACCGTCACTTCCGCCATGTCCTGCATCTATGATGGCGCAAAACTTTGAAGCGTAGTCAGCTGTTGAAGTAATAGGAGCAGCGCCATTGCCGCATTTGTTCCTCATTCCTTTTTCCAAAATATATTGTTTCATAGGAA
>ERZ778511.718-NODE-718-length-29060-cov-5.950078_pt1 | contig 29060 bp, 20 predicted proteins | sample MGYA00510347_ERZ778511 | MGnify/ENA primary metagenome ERZ778511 (study PRJEB29527, sample SAMN07138967) | mouse gut metagenome | material: feces | host: mouse | place: China:Nanjing | collected 2016-01-25 ...
CATCTCAAAATCTCCTAAAATTTAATATAAGCTAATTTCCAACACTTACTTATCAAATATTTTAATATTCTATTGTGATTTCACGCTGTTTGTCACATTTTGCCAACGGCACATCAACAATTGTGCAACGCGCTGCAGAGTCATATACCGCCTTTACATTCTTGCCGTCAACTTTGGCTTTCCCGCCTGCAGGCGCATCCGTGTTGTAGATGCGAAGTTGATAGCCGCGTTTGGAAGGAAGACGGTCAGCAGTGCCCTCGCGTGCTCCTATTGTATAGATAGCCGTTGAACCGACAGTCTTCTGGAAAAAACGTGTGTTGGCAAAGTTACTGTCATAATCGTTGGAATCACCGGAATCTTCGTAGAGAGTAGTCTCGCCGTCTTTCCCTGCAATAATGTTGACAATCATCTTTTCCGGACGTTCGGTAGTGCTCTTCACTTCCGCGGGATTGTTCACGATTATAGCGCCTTCGCGGTAGAAATATGGTATCTGATCGAGTGTGAAGTCAAGTGTCTGTATGGAGTTTCCTTCGATCATCCTGTTGTCAGCAACCGACCACCAGTTACCTTCGGGGAACCAGATACGCTTCTTGCTCACTCCTGCCGAGGATGGTTCCACTACCGGGGCAACAAGAATATCGTCTCCGAAGAAATACTGACCTTCGAAAGTATATGCCTCGTCCTGTTCGGGATAGTCGTAATACATCGGACGGCATATGCCGACACCGCTGTCATAGCTCTTGCGTGCCATGGTGTAGATATAGGGGAACAGTGCATAGCGCAGTTTAACTGTAGCATTGAGCTGAGGGAAATTGTCGTAGGTCCATATCTGGCGGTTGATCCATGTGCCTATGGCGGCGTGGCTACGGAAGATCGGCGTGAACACTCCGAACTGGAACCAGCGGAGAAGAAGTTCGGGATCGTTAACCGGATAGCTGCTGTCATACATGTGCCCACCTATGTCATGTCCCCAATAGCCGTAGCACACGTTGGATGCAGTGGCGGTGAAATAAGGCTGGAAGGCGAGCGAGGCGTAGTTGATGAAAGTGTCGCCGGAAAAACCGATCTGGTAACGGTGGCTGCCGAGTCCGCCCCAGCGGTGGAAGATCATCGGACGGCGGTCGGGACGGTTTTTCTTCATGTCATTGAAGAAAACATGGTTGCACCAGAAAGTCTCTCCGAGCCCATCGGTGTAGGGGCTGGTGAGGTGTTGCTGCCAGTCAAGCCACCAGAAGTCAACGCCCTGTTTCTCGAACGGACGCAGGAAGTTGTTTGCGAATGCCTTGTAGAAATCTGTATCTTCGAGTTTCCATGGAATCACTTTAGTGGTGTCGGGATTCAGCCCCATGTCCGTTGCCATGCCCCGGAAGATGTCTTCCGATGAGTCCACACCCAAGGCGGGGTGGAGGTTGAGCGCGAGGTGAAGTCCGCTGCCGTGTATGTCTTTCAGCAATTTTGTTGGGTCAGGAATCAGGTTAGTGTTCCAGCTCCATCCTGTCCAACCGCCACGTCCGTTAGACATCTTTGGGTTGGGGTCTCCGTTCCAATGCCAGTCCATATCAAGAATGATGACGTCTGTATTAATGTCATTGTCTTTGAGGTTCTTGATGATGTTGCGGTAATCATCAGCGGAATAGTTCTCGTATTTACTATACCAGTAGCCAAAAGCATAGTCCGGAGGCAACGGCATCTTACCGGCGATGAGCGTGTAATCTTTAAGCGCCTGCTTGTAGTCATGCCCGTAACCCATGAAATATAGGTCAAGAGCAGCCTTGTCATCGCGAGGAGCAACCCAGTCTACACCCGTCTCGTCGGGAACGAGGGCGAGCGAACGACTCCCGTCGGGACGCACACATTGAGGAGAATCATCAATCACAGCCCATCCCGAACGTGAAATCAGTCCATTCTCCAACTGCGAGCGGTAGCCATCGCCGAAGCAACGGTCGAGTGTGCGGCAGGTGCCCTTGAGGTTGCGACCGTCTCCCTGTCCGGGGAACCATGTCACGGGTGTGCCGTTAAGGTCCATAGTTATGTTGAGGTTACCCGGAGGGTTAGGTTCGAAGTAGGGATTTGTGCCCTTGCGGTATCTCAGTTTGAGTTTATCCGTTGTTATGTATAGGAAATCGTTATCCTCCGATTTTGTAAAATGTGGCACAGGCAGGTTACGGTTAACTACAGTAAATGTTGCCCTGTCCTCGAACTTTTCCGAGGGGCTGTATTCTATACGGATCATCTCCGGTGTGAGAACCGTGAAACGTACAGTTCCTTCCGTAACGACAGCCTCCGGATTTGCAACCGGGTTATGCCGAGTTGCAGAAATGGAGAATACGGATACAAACGCCACTGCAATGTTTATTATTCGTCTCATAATAATATTTGGTTAATCAATTTTTATTGTTCGTTCATTTTATATGGGCTGCGAAACCGCCACCTGGCGCAAGCTTCACTTTTAGGAACCTCTCATTTTTCAGGGATACGATCTCCTTCCGGTAATCGTTGCCGTTGCGGTGAGCATTCACCCCGTCTGTGAAGAGTGTCATCTCACGGGTGCCCCCCAGTCTGAGGGGAGTGAGGTCTATTTCAAGTTCCCGTGGTATCCAGTTCGTAATACCACCGATGTACCATTCATTTCCCTTGCGGCGCGCCGTGACTATATATTCACCCATCTTGCCATCAAGAACCACGGTTTCGTCCCATACGGTGGGTACGGACGATATGAAGTCGGTGCATTCCTGCTCGCGTCGGTAGTTGGACGGGGAGTCACAAAGCATGTTCAGAGGGGAATATAGAACCATATAGAGGGCAAGCTGGTGTGCGCGTGTGCCGGGGCTCATCGGTTGGGTATGGACGGGACGGAAGTTCTGCCTGTTAGCATTATTCATCGCGCCTTGCGTATAATCCACCGGACCGGCTATCTGACGGAGATAGGGCATGGTCACGTCGTATTGTATAATATCGAATGTGTCAAGGTCTGACCATTTCATGTTCTCAAGCCCGTTGACACCTTCCATGTTCAGGACATTAGGCCATGTCCGGTTGATGCCGGCGGGCTTGTATGCCCCGTGAATGTCAAGCACGAGATGATACTTGGCTGCTACCTCGGCGGCACGATGGTTGAAAGTTGTCATGAGCTGGTCGTCACGATCTTCGAAATCCACCTTGAAACCCTTGACTCCCATTTCCGAATAATGCCTGCATACTTTTTCAAGATCACGTTCGAATGCGCGATAACCCGCCCAGAGAATAATGCCGACACCTTTACCTTTGGCATATGAAATGATTTCTTCAAGATTTATATCGGGATTTATGACAAACAGATCCTCCCCTTTTCCTGCAGCCCAACCATCATCAAGGATGACATATTCTATGCCGTTATCGGCAGCGAAGTCAATATAATGCTTGTAGGTCGGCGTGTTGATGCCTGCCTCGAAGTCAACGCCGGTAATATTCCAGCAGTTCCACCAGTCCCAGGCAACTTTGCCGGGCTTGATCCAGGAAGTGTCCGCTATGCGCGAAGGCTCAGCAAGAAGGTAACTGAGGTTGGTGGAGGCGATTCCAGTGTCTTTCCCGATGGCGAGGATGCGCCATGGAAATGTGCGTGGAGATGACACCTTGGCGACATATGGGGCAGTAGCCGTAACGACCGACTGGATATTGTTGTATCCTCCGTCTTCGGTCTTTGTTGGATATGGAGCATGCTTACCCTTCAACGACATGGTCCCGTCCGGATTGTAGAGGTAAAGTCCGGGATAATCCCGGAGGTCAGTCTCGGTGATCGCTATGGTTATCCCGTTACCTGCATTGACGGCAAGTGGAAGGAATGACAAGCGACGTGGATTCAATCCGGATAGCGGAGTCACGGTATACTTGTTTTCAAATGAATTGAAGAATTGCGACTGCATGTCTTCATCGGAACCGCCACGCACATACGGCACGGTTGCCGTGAAATCATCCGGGAAATTGAACTCAACCTGCTCGGCAGTGATCTCGAAAGGCTTTTTGCGGTTGCTGACAAAACGATATGCCACTCCGTCATCGTAGGCACGAAATTCCAGACTCCAGTCTCCTTTCATCTTCAGCGTGATTCCGTTATAGCTGTCGGGCATGGTTGAAGACTGTGAGAATGGAGCGTTTATGGTGTTGTTGACTGAAGTTTTATAGGATCCGGACACGCGTGCTCCTTGTCCCCAGACTGTGCCGTCGGTGAGGGTCATTGATATGGGGGATTTCGAAAGGACCTCCTTTCCGTCATGGCTGACGCGCCATGACAGGTCACCGTCGTTGATAATCTCCGCAGTCACGGTTCCGGATGGAGAGACAATCCTGTAGATAGATGCGTTGCCGTTGAGCGCCAGGATTGCAGAGGCGGCAAGAAGGCAGGTTTGCAGTGGTTTCATTTGGTATGATTGGATTTTGATTTTAACATTAGGGTGTCGCCTGTGTCTTCAAGAGGATAGATATGTGCCCGTTCGGCACCCAAGGGATCGTTGGGCTGATGCAGGATGAGACAGAGGTCTCCTGACAGGGTCTTGAAAATCATCCCATGCCCTCCATTATCGGGAAAGAAAGGTTTTTCATGTTGGATCCATGGTCCCTTCACTGAGCCGGTAGCCGATTCGGCAATACCGATAGCGTAACCGTCTTTGCCGAAACTTGACCAGATCATCAGCAGCTTCCCTTTTCCCGTGCGGTAAAGGTAGCATCCGTCAGTGACGTATCCACGTGGCGAGCCGGGAGACGGCTGCATACCCGTTGACCATTCCGGAGCGGAGCCATTGAAAAGGACTTTTGACGGCACTATTGTCTTGGAAAGGTCGGGCGTAAGTTCTATAAGTTCCATGGTGCCGTCGCCCAATTCCACCCATTCATGACAATAGACCATATAGGGCTTCCCATCCTCAACCCAGAGCGTGCCGTCAAGTGCCATCATGTCGGGGGTGTGAGGAAACTTGTCAAAAGGCACGAAAGGTCCCTCCGGTGAAGTGGAATGAAATATCTGAGTGCCGCGCAAAGTGAAATCGCCCCAGCCGGGTTGACTTTTTTTCCATTTTATGTCACTGTTGATCGTGGCGAAAAGGTAATATTGTCCATTATAGGCATGCACCTCCGGAGCCCATACCGTTCCGGTCAAGGCGTTGCCGTCTGGTATGCGCATCACCGTCTTCGGTCCTTCCCAGTTTTCAAGGTCACGGCTCATGAAAACTTCTACACCACCCCTGATTTTTCCATTGGAATCTATGGAATCGGAAGTTCGATACATATAATACCGTCCTTCAACGGTGTCTGTAAGAATAAACGGATCCCGGATATTGATCTCTGACAACTTGTAATTTCCCGAATAGAGATTAAAAACTACAAAAGCCGCCAGAATCGTCATTAAAAATTTCCTCATGCCTATTAAAAAGAATAATTAAGAATAAGTAAGTATTGAAAATTAGTTTATAATAAGTAAATGCTGTGCTTATTTAAATTTTGAATCTTTTGGATGCTTTCATGATTTCTCATCTGTCGCATAGCCAGCTTCTTTACCTTAAATGAATTTTAACTCGAAGATAGCCGCCCCAAATTTAACTTTTATTTTTTAAACAGCTTCTTAATATAAGCTAATTTCCAACACTTACTTAGTATGATTAGTTAAAACCGACAATAAAATTAAAAGAAGCTTTAGGTTTTTCACAAAGACTTTAAAGACCTTAAAGACTCTAAAGACCTTTTAAAAAAAACCTAAAGCCTCAATATTCAAAACGATTATTTCGCAATCTTGACTACCTTGCCTGCTGTCTTCACAACATAGACTCCATTGGAAAGACCTGCAACGGTAAGTGAGCCACCATTTGACTGAGCCACCTTACGACCGGATATGTCATAGACTTCAATTCCGGCGGAAGCACCCTCCACAACCAGGTCACCACCTATAAAGCTTGCTTTCAATTCAGTTCCGGCAATTTCATTAACTCCTGACTCTACAATGTTCTCAAATTTTATTGTATTCTCACCAAGGTTAAGTGTCACCTTATATTTTTTATCAAGAGTGCATGCCTCTGCCGGGAATCCCCAGAAATGGTCTTGAGCATTTTCACTATTGCCCCAAGTTCTTCTTACCGGATATGTTTCTCCCGCCTTTACAAGCTTCACGTTTCCGTTAAAATCCAATTCGGATGGAACATAGAACCAAGTCTCCCAATAATTACTCGGATAGGAGATAAATTTAAAATGACAGCAACCGTCATTAGGAGACAGCGTACCCTCCCATACGAATACATCCTCGGTTCCTTCTTCAGGATAAATGTTGAATGTGGGAGGAACAGATGCCGTGTCCCACTGATTTGTGGCAGCTCCAAGGGGAACAACCAACGGAGACAACTCGTCAACCCATTGCGCAGTTATCATCACAGATTCACCGTTATCACTAAAATAGACTTTAACATCATAGGTTCCCGGCTCAGTCACCCACCAACGGTTTTCATTCCCGACAGCACTTATAACGTTCGCCTCGTGTGCATTAATAAGCCATGTGCCTGAATGTTCCGGAACATAACGCACTCCATCCCAGTTTCTTGCATCAATAAACTGAAGGTTCTGATTATAAAGGTTACCGCGATAGCTGAATACCCCATCGCCCTCGTTAGTCATTTCCTGAGCCAGATCAATATGCCACAGACTTGGCGAAGCTTCGCCTACCATATAAAGATGTTCGGGAATTGCAGCAGAAATAGAGACTGCATTCAACAGCATGACACCGCCTAATGCCATCGCCTTAAGTAAATTTTGTTTCATAACTTTTAAGGTTAATTAAATAATTTATTTTGTGAGTTTAACAACTTTACAACCATGACGCGGGACAGTAACCGTGAAAACGGATTCAACTGCGGATTCATCGGCATGTTTCCAAAGGTCTCGCACTTTGTATTCTCCGGAAAGTCCGATTTCCGAAAGATTCACGCTCATTTTGCGAGGAGCTTCCTCTCGGTTGAACATCGCCATCACGACATCTCCATTGCTCATCGTGCCATACCATATGCAACTGCCTTCGCTGTCGATCTCGTCAGATAATGGTTTTCCTATAAATCCGTCGGTATTCAAGGCAAGGAGCTCTTCATTGGTATAGAACTTGTCAAGATTTCCTATAGTCTCGGGGGTGTCGGCGATGGTCACAGGACCTCCGGCTATCAGCTGCAGTGACACCTGTGAACGGCGTTCATCGTCATTGGCACATTTGTTAAGGCGAAGGAAATCACCGTCAAGGATAATTTTCCCCTTTCCGCCTATATGGCTCCAGTGCGTGAAACCGTCCATCTGATTGTCGGCATAAGGCCAGCGGTCATATATCTTGCCCCTGTTGAAAGAAGAGAAATGATGCCAACCACCTATATTCGTATCCTGAACGATACGGGTCATGTTGCAATATTTCCTTTCCAATTCGCCGTCATTGTAAAGTTCAGGCATCACGATAGATGTGAAAATACCGTATTTGGAAGCAGACTCACAGATGTAGGCAAGACCGCGCTCATAACGCTCTCTTCCGTAACCGCACGTCACCGGATAATCGCGTCCCGGATCGCCATCCTCATACCAGCACATGAAGTCCATCCTTATGTAATCCACACCCAAGTCGTGGTAATGCTTGAAAAAGCCATCGATATATTCACGTGCTCCCGGATGATCGGTGACAAGCCATGTGAAATCTGTCCTGTCTGTAACGTCAGGATAAAGCACTTTATCTTGAGGGTTGCGTGTCAGCGAGCGTAAAGAATAATTTGTTCCGGGCACCTTGCTGTCAAGATTCCCCTTGATCCACAATGGGTTGTCATAAATACCGACCTTCAGTCCCTTTTCCTTGGCACGACGCACAAGCTCTTTAAGGGGCATCGAACCATAATGCGACATATAAATGCCTCCGTCTCTTGCCTTCTGAGGAAGAAATCCGTCGGTGCAGATCATGTTGTAGCCATAAGGTTTGAACTTAGTAGCCATCATGTCGATCACGGCATCCCATTGATCAGAACTCAAATCCATCTGATCATACGGGATTCCGGCAAGCTCCATCTCTCGTGCATATTCATAGATTGTCCAATAAAGCGGAGCCTTATATTTATGAATATCACCTGGAACAGGCAATTCAGGCAGTTCCGGAGCAGGATCAGGGGTGGGTTCCACCGGTCCCTCCACGTTATTGTCCTTGCACGAAACCGTAATCGCCACAGAGGCGCAAAACAATGCTGTTATTATCTTTTTCGTGTTAATAAATCTTTTCATAAGTAAGTATTGAAAATTCTGATTCGGTTAATCATTTTACAAGTTTGAGAGTGTGACCGCCTGAATGCACGATATATATACCTGAAGACGGGCAATTCACAGAAAGCCAGCCGGTATCCGTCCGCACAATGCATCGTCCGGAAAGGTCATAAACCTCCACTTCTTCATCTACACTCTCCACAATAAGGTTTTCTCCCCGGAAATAAGCCTTCAGTGCAGAATCAACACAGGTCTGCCATATTGCCGACGTATGTCTGTCTAAAAAAGACACGGTCTTGTCAGACTTATTGACAATCACTTTGCAATGACCGCAATCCAAAGGTGCGAATCCCCAGAAATGATCACTGCCGCCTCCGGTTTCTTCGCAGTATTTATAGGTCTCCCCTAATTTCACAGTCTTTACATTTCCGTTATAATCCACCGTTTCCGGAATCATGAATGTTGTTTCCGCCGGTTCTCCGGGACTTGCTGCAAACTTGAAATGCTTCCTGTCGGCAGTAGGTTTCACCGCGCCCTCCCATACGAAAATGTCGGATGAACCCTCCTGAGGATAAATAACCGGAGCGTATGCGCTTTCCCAAAAGCCGGATGCGGCACCAAGCAAAGTCACCATCGGAGGCAGATCTCCAATGCGTATTGCCGAAACTGACGCCATATTGCCCGAAGCAGACACCTTGATTCTCACCTCGTATGTGCCGCTTTCATTTACCCACCAATGCTTCGCCAGCTCATGTGGATCTCCATTGAAAACTTCCACTTTGTTTCCATCCGTGAGCCATGTGCCATTGTGTTCAGGCATATAATTTACAGAATGCCAATCCCGTTCGCTTACAAACCTTATCTCTCCTCGAAACAAAGGACCACTGTAAACGAACGTGCCGTCATCTTCACGAAGCGTTTCACTTGCCTGATCTATATTCCAATAAGCAGGAGTGGCTTTGCCGATAAGGAAAATCTCAGATGGATGAGGAGCATCCTTCTGCATAAGCCTTACCACCTTGCAGCCATGAGCGGGAATCTGAGCCTTATAAGTGCCAGTCACCGACTCCTCATAGACATGTGCCCAAAGGTCACGGACACGATATGATCCTACAAGACCTATTTCCTCCAGATTCATACTCATTGTCCTTGAAACCGATTCCCTGTTGAACATGGCAATAACCACGTCCCCATTAGTCATTGTCCCCCACCAGCGACAACTTTTCTCGCTGTTGACTACATCGGACAAAGGTTTACCCACAAAGCCATCCTTATTCAGTGCAAGCAATTCATCATTGGTATAGAATTGGGACAAGTCCCCGATTGTTTCCGGTGTATCCGCAATCGCCACCGGACCACCGGCAATCAATTGCAGCGACACCTGCGAACGACGTTCGTCATCATTATCACATTTGTTGAGACGCAAGAAGTCACCATCAAGGATAACCTTCCCCTTTCCGCCTATATGGCTCCAATGGGTGAAACCGTCAAACTGATTGTCGGCATAAGGCCAGCGGTCATAAATCTTACCCCTGTTGAAAGAGGAGAAATGATGCCAACCTCCTATATTCGTATCCTGAACGATGCGGGTCATATTGCAATACTTACTTTCCAATTCCGCATCGTTATAAAGCTCCGGCATCACAATGGATGTGAATATACCATATTTCGCCGCAGACTCGCGTATATAGGAAAGTCCGAGTTCATAACGTTCCCTGCCGTAACCGCACGTAACCGGATAATCGCGTCCCGGATCGCCATCCTCATACCAGCACATGAAGTCCATCCTTACGAAATTCACACCCATGTCATGGTAATGCTTGAAAAATCCGTCGATATATTCTCGCGCCCCGGGATGATCCGTAACAACCCATGTGAAATCGGGGCGATCCGTAACTTCCGGATAAAGCACCTGATCCTGCGAATTGCGCGTCAGGGAACGTAACGTATAGTCCGTACCCGGAACTTTTGCATCAAGATCCCCCTTTATCCATAAGGGATTGTCGTAGACTCCAACCCTCATGCCATTGACCCGACATTTGGAAATCAGTGTCTTCAACGGCATGGAGCCGTAATGTGTCATGTAGACACTTCCGTCTCGTGCCGTCTGAGGCAGGAACCCGTCAGTACAGATCATGTCGTAACCATGAGACTTGAATTTTGTCGACATCATGTCGATCACGGCATCCCACTGAGCCGAAGAGAGATCCATCTCATGATACGGTATGCCTGCAAGTTCCATTTCTCGGGCATACTCATAAACTGACCAATAAAGCGGTGCTTTGTGAGTATGGATCTCCCCACCCCGACACAAAAAAGCCGGGGCAAGGAAACCGCACAGGCAACCTAAAACTACCTGTTTACAAGTCTTGAGTCTCATAATCCGAGATACGTGGTGCTTAATGTCCAGTTACGCAAGTCGAACACAAGCCGATAGTTACCTGAATCTTTCACCGACCATTTGAGGTCTTCACCTCCGGAATAAAGCTGAAACGGCTCTTTGTCAATGTTGGCTTTACTTATTGGAGAACCGGCTGTCATCGGACGCACGCATGGCGACTCCCAGTTTCCGGGAGTCAGATATGCCTTCATCTCACCCTTTGTCAGATTCCCCTCGTATATGAACACAAGCGGATCCTCCGCGCTGACTGTCAAAAGCACCGGATTATTGATATCCCATGCAGCAGGTGTGGCATCACCCACTATATAAAGAGTGGATGTCTTGATGGGTATGTTTCCCTCGATAACCACGAGATCCCTCTCTTCATCGCAGCTTGCAGTGCACAGACCGAGAAGCATGATTGCTGCAATTGCTGCAAACGATGTTAATTTAAATATCTTCATGTCTTTGATTTCGTTATTCATTACTCAATTTAGAAGCTGTTTAATTATAGCCGGGGTTCTGCTTGAGCGCGGGATTGGTTGTGATCTGAACGCGCGGCACAGGATATATCTTCGCATGGTCGTCGGCATCCGGATTCTTGTCCCACCATTTTCCGGTACAGAATTTTCCGAAACGGATCAAATCTATACGGCGGCGTCCCTCTGCCAAGAACTCACGTCCCCACTCGTCAAGCATCTCGTCCATGTCAAGATCCACATTACCTTCAGGTGCATACAGCACATGTCTGAGCATTGCCTGGGGATAATAACGTCGGCGCACACTGTTGAGAAGTTTACCGGCACCCGTTGCATCTCCCTTACGAAGCTTGCACTCTGCAAGAGCATATATGATCTCCGGCAGACGGATTTCCGCAAAGTCACTTTCTCCGGCACCCGGATCCGTGTCGCTATACATCGGATACTTCACCGTGTACCATCCGGAGTTATAATCACCGGTGGTCATGTCGCTATTCGCGGATGTAAGCCATTTGTCTTCTTTCGTGTAATGGAACTGTCCCACGGCATCACGGATGCAAAGGTCATATGGCATCTCAGGAGCCTTCAACTTACGCTTAATTCCGTTCTGAGTATATTCAAGATTGCCGAAAAGGAACATTCCCTCACGTTTACCTCCTCCGAGGTTCTTATATTTCGCCAGACGCACATCTCCGGGATATTTCCTGAATTTCTGCACCGTCATGCCGAGTTCAAAATCATAAAGCTTGCCCGTAGGGTCATAACTCGGCGAGCATACAAACTCTCCGTTATGTCCGCCATGCTTCACCTTATAGTCGTTAAAGAAAAGTTCTGAATTGGATGGCACGCCCCAATTATATAGTTGATTGTAGTGCCAGCTTGTGTAATTGCAAGATCCGGAGAAGAAGAATACGAGTTCGTCGCATTTGTCATTCTCTGAATCAAAAGGCGCATCCCAACGGTCATCAACCTTATAGGCACCATAAACACCGTCAACAATATCCTGCGCAACCTTCTCACAATCAGCGAGACGATCAACCCCTATCCATTCTTTTGCATTGAGATACAACCTAACGAGCAAAGCTGCCGCTCCTCCCTGCGTCCATAGATTGGCATACTGAGAGCCGGAACCAAGGCTTTCTTTCTTATAGAGCAAAGGAATGGATTCCTTAAGCTCTGTCTCTACAAAGTTGAATATAAATTCCGGCGGAACCTGAGCCATGCTGTTCTTCGACGGATCATCATAGCTCACTGAGAAGGGAACATTGCGGAATGCGTCAAGCAGACGGATATAATACCAGCAACGCAACACCCTGTTCTGTGTCCTTAATGAATTGAACTCCTCTTCAGAGAATCCGAATTTTGCAGGACCTAGCTCGCTGAATCGGTCAATAGCGAAATTACATTGTCCGATTCCTGCAAAACAGGAATCCCATTCGTCATGCACATGACGCGCGATATCGGGAGTCCATGTGTGATAATGGAACTGACGCCACACACCGCCATCGTCCCAGCTTCCGTCGCGCCGGGGAATGATAAGCTGGTCACCCGGAAGCTCCTGAATCCTGAAGCGTGGCACTATTGTCCAATAGCCGTGCTCAAAAGAACGGAACGCCATAGCAATTACGTCTTCTTTCGTGTTGAAATAGTTGTTGGAGCTTATCTGGTCATACACTGTCTCGTCAAGATTCGTACATCCGGACAATGTCAACGTAGCCATAGCCAAGCCCGCTAAATATTTATATGGTTTCATTTTTAATTAATTCTTGGTTTTTACTTGGAATTAGAAATCAAGCTGCACGCCTACTATGAACTGACGCGTGGTGGGATAATATCCACGACCGCCGTGAGCACCCGGTGTAAGACCATTAACCTGGAAATTTGAGGGATCCATGCCACTATATTTTGTGATGGTGAACACATTGCGGACTGTTCCGTAAATTCGGAGCTGATCCATGAATCGTGCCTTGGGCGTGGGAAGCGTGTAGCCGAGCGTGATCTGATCGAGTTTGAAATAATCACCGCGTTCCAGAAAATAATCGGAAACAATGGGATTCTGTTTCGATGAAATCTTCTCATTCTTCTGATATGCCTTACACAGCATGTTTCCGGGGAAATTGCGTGTGCCGTAATAGAAGTCGTGGATGTTGAATATATCAAAACCGAACGCACCACGGAAGAATAGGGAAAGGTCAAAATTCTTATAGCGGAAATTGTGGCTTGTAGAGAGCGTGAACTTGGGCAAGCCGTTGCCTACATACTGGCGGTCAGCCTCAGAACCCTGAATACCCTTGATGATGTCTCCATCCTTGTCATATATGAGCCATTCGCCATCGGTATTGATACCGGCATATTTGAACATATAGAAACTTCCGATAGAACGTCCTTTCTCAATTCGCTGGAGCGGAATATTCGGATAAGGATTTTCCGTATAAGCAACGTCATAATAATCGTTACCTACAAATTCGGAGTTACTGAAATCCACAAACTTGTTGGATTGCGTTGTACCTATGAAATTCATGGTATACGTGAAATCACGTGTCTGAACGGCGTTAAAGGTGATATCGAACTCAAAGCCGGTGTTCTTCATTGTTCCCACATTCACATAGGTGTGAGTGAAGAGATAAGGAGGCATTGGCACCCGATAATTACCTAACAGATCCTGCTGGCGGCGGTTGAAATAGTTGAACGAACCATAGAGCCTGTTATTGAAGAGTGAGAAATCAAGACCAATATTCCAGTTCTTTCCTTTCTCCCAATGAAGGTCTGGATTGACATTCTTTCCGGGTCCCCACACTTTCACCCACTGTCCGTTGTAGTAGCTATAGCCGAAAGAGCCCATTGTGTCAAGCGACAGATAGCTGCCAAATTCCTGATTACCGGTGACACCGAAGTCAGCACGTATCTTCAATTCATTCAACCATGAGGAAGTATCCTTCATAAATTCCTCTTCGGATATGCGCCAGCCGGCGGATACGGCAGGGAAATTACCCCATTTGTGATTCTTTCCGAATTTGGATGAACCCTCATGACGCAAAGAAGCTGTGAAGAGATAACGTCCGGCATAGTCGTAGTTTACACGTCCGAAAAATGCAATAAGCTTATTGTCGTTACGGTAACTGCTCATGCCTACCTCTCCTTCCTCCTTGGCGCCCTCTCCTGAACCAAGATTGTCAGCACCGAGACCGTCGTTGGCGAAGTCATAGTTATTGGCGGAGAAACCTGAGTTCTGCCAATACTGGTATGAATAACCCGCCATGGCACGGATATTATGATCCTTTATTCCGATATTATAATTAACAAGCCATTCAAGACTCATGCTACGGGCATTGTTAGCCGTACGGCTTGCATATCCTTTCTTCTTTATCTTAAGGTTCTGATTCATTGTCGACGGTTCGAAATAACTGGCGTCGTTATTGTATTGATGATCGGCGAAAGTTATCTGAGTCGACAGATTCTGACTGTATTTTGCGTTAGGAAGGAAAAGGGGAAGGAGATTAAGCTTGACGGTAGCGTCCCAGTCGAGCACCTTCTCCTGACTCTTGTCTTGCACAAGATCTATAGATTCCATGGGATTCACGAAACCATTGACAGTTGAGAAATCATAATATTTCCCGGGAACATTGGGATCCCATACAGGTGTGGTCGGATTCGCTTCTATCGCACGACGGAACACGTCATTATCAGCAAGTTTGCGATAGACGATACGGGGTGCGACATTCAAGGTGGCGTTAAACAAACCGCCCTTGGTAGCATGATTTATAGTGGCACGAGCACCATATTCTTCACGGTTTCCACGTTTCTCCACGCCGTCTCCGTTGCGAAAATCTGCTGATACCCGATAATTTGTATTGGCTCCACCTCCGCTGATTGTCAAAGTATGCGTCTGTTTGAAACCGGTTTGGGAAACCATATCGAAAAGATCATCATTACCTCCAAGATCCACTGCTGCATCACCCGAAGGAATACGCCAGGCCCTATATTCCTCAGCATTCATCATGTCAAGGTCACGGTTAGCCTTGTCCCATGAGAAAGTTCCTGAATAAGTGGTATGCACCTTTCCATCCTGCGCACCTTTCTTGGTAGTGATGATAATCACACCATTGGAACCACGTGTACCATAAATAGCGGATGCGGCTCCATCCTTCAGCACGTCGAAAGATGCTATATCATTCGGATTGATATTGGTGAGACTTGCTCCGGGCACACCGTCAAGCACGATCAACGGACCAAGACCAGCCTCGCGCGATGAAACGCCACGAATCTGGAGACTCGCTGCCGAGTTAGGGTCGGCGGCAGCCGTGTTGACAACCGAAAGCCCCGGCACTTTGCCCTGAATAAGCATAGACACGTCTGTCGACGCTATGGACTGGAAGTCTTTTGCACTGACATGAGACACTGCTGAGGTCAACTCTTTCTTATCCATGGTGCCGTAACCGATAACAACTACCTCATCAAGCACCGTATTGTCCTCCTCAAGCGTTATATTGATAACCGTGCGATTCTCAATCTTAACAGTCTTTGTCTTATACCCGATATAGGAAAAACGCACCTTGTCGTTACTTTTCGCCTCAATCGTGTATCTTCCATCCATATCTGTCGAAGCTCCCTTATTGGTTCCTACAACAAATACACTCGCACCTATCAACGGCTCACCCGATGAGTCAGTCACGGTACCTGAGATTTTTTCACCTGGGCGAACGCATGCGGCGACAGCAGCAACATTGCCACAAGAAGCACCATCCGTCCAAATGTTAAATTAAAAGGTTTCATAAAGATTTAGGTTAATTATTGTTTATTGATTTTGTGGTAAAATTATAACCACAACGTACAATTATCAATAGCAAGTAGTTGGCAGGTAGTTTTAAGTAGTTCAAGTAGCGCATCGGGGGGGGTAATTCATTAATTATCAATTTATTAGAAATTAAGTTAATTTGGAATCAGGTAGTGTTAATAAGAAGGATAGGACTCATTGGGTATTAAAAAATTATATTATCTTTGCATACAAATAAACTGAGATATGAATAAAATGAGAACGTTCCCAATATTTATGCTCCTTGTTTTGTTGACGACATCCCCTGTTTACGCCAAGCCCCAAAATGACCTTGCAAGTCTCGATTCCGTGCTTAGCATCAGGGATACATTCCTCAAAAATAAAAAACGCAGAATAGACAGCATTAAATCCAGAATCCCGGTGAATGCCCCGATAATGGATAAGCTTAAAGGATACGACAGACTTTACGAGGAGTATCTGACCCTCAGTTTTGACTCGGCAATGAGATATATCAACTTGGCTGAAGAACTTGTTTCCGATACGGGAGACTACGATCTTAACGCAAAGGTGAAAATACACAAGTCAATGTCATATGCCACCTCCGGACATTTCAGTCAAGCAATCGATGAACTTAAGAAAATTCAATCTTCATGCCTGTCAGACACACTCCTTGAAAAATATTATCAGGCATACCAATGGACTTACGGATTATGGGCGGAATATTCACAAGATAAGACATTTGCCCCTATTTATTATCGCAACAGCAAAACATACTTGGATTCCCTTATCCAAGTAACTCCACGGAACACGTCTCTGTATAATTACAGGATTGCAGAAAAAGCATTAATGTTCAACCACGATTTTGAAACGGCTAAAAAGAATTATCTAAAGGTTGTTGATAAAGAACCTAAAAATTCTCGTCTGTACGCTCAATCTGCGTTCGCATTGGCACAGGCATATAACAACCTGCAGGATAGGGCAAACTATCGGAAATGGCTCATAAATGCAGCTATTTCCGATCAGATGATTCCCTTGAAGGAAAATCTTGCTTTGCAGGATGTGGCTATATTGATCAAGAATGAAGACGGAGATCTGGAACGCGCTAATGCATATCTCACCTATTCGCTGAATGATGCGCTGGAATACAACAACAGGCTGAGGATACTTGAAATCGGCAAGAAACTTCCAGCCATTGCAACGGCATATCAGGAAACAGTGTTGGCAAAAAACAAACAACTTCACTTGTATCTGGTAACAATCGTAATAATAGTGATAATACTGATCATCGCGATAGCGATAATCATAGAGCAAAAAAGAAAAATCAGGAACAGGAACGTGACTTTGTCTACATTCAACGACCAGCTTAAGGTATTCAACAAACAGCTTCAGGAAACAAACCGCTCACGTGAACAATACGTCAACCTCTTCCTTAACCTATGCGCGGGATATATAGATAAATACAATCGCATGCAACTGACAGTAACATCGAAAGTGAAAGCGGGGCAGTATAATGAGCTTCAAAAACTGCTTCAAGCGAACTCAAGACCTTCGGAAGCTGAACTGAGAGAGGTATTCTTCAACTTCGATACAGCTTTCCTGCGGCTGTATCCGGATTTTATAAAGAATGTGAATACTTTGCTACAGCCAGACAAGGCAATATGCCCTAAAAGCAGCGAACTTCTGAACGCCAACCTCCGCATCCTTGCCCTGATCAGGATGGGAATTACAGACAGCACAAAAATAGCGACCCTCCTGTTCTATTCCCAACAGACAATATTCAACAGGAGGACCGAAATGCGTAACCGGGCAATTAACCGCGATTCTTTCGAAAAGGAAATAATGGATATATGTCCGATATATCCGGAATAAAAAAGAGGGACAATGTCCCTCTTTTTTATTTTTAATATCTTTAGAAGCGGCGTCCTCCCTGCTGCTTCATCTGGCGCATCATCTTCATTGGATTCTTCATTGAAGTCGCCATCTTCATCATCTTGCGGGTGTCTTCAAACTGTTTCAGCAACTTGTTCACATCCTGCAACGATGTGCCGGAACCTTTGGCTATGCGCTGACGGCGCGTGCCTTTGATAATCTCTGGATTCTGACGCTCATAAGGAGTCATTGAATGAATTATCGCTTCAATACCCTTGAAGGCGTTATTATCTATATCAACATCCTTGATCGCTTTGCCCACACCGGGAATCATTGCGGCAAGATCCTTGATGTTACCCATCTTCTTGATGTTCTCTATCTGTTTCAAGAAATCGTCGAAGTCAAATTTATTCTTCTTGATCTTCTCTTGAATCCTTTCCGCCTCTTTCTGGTCATAGATCTCTTGCGCACGTTTGGCAAGCTCCACGATATCGCCCATGCCGAGGATACGGTTAGCCATACCCTCCGGATTGAACTCCTGGATATCCTCAAGTTTCTCACCGGTGCCGACATATTTGATGGGTTTGTCAACCACCGCACGAATTGAAAGTGCAGCACCGCCTCGGGTGTCACCATCAAGTTTCGTGAGAACCACGCCATCGAAATCAAGACGGTCATTAAATGTCTTTGCCGTATTGACAGCGTCTTGACCGGTCATGGAGTCAACCACGAACAATGTTTCCTGAGGTCTGATCGCCTTTTTGATGCGCTCGATCTCATCCATCATCTCTTCGTCTACAGCGAGACGTCCTGCCGTATCGACAATCACAAGATCGAGATGATTCGATTTTGCATGAGCAATGGCGTCAAGGGCTATCTGAACGGGATCCTTGCTGTCTTCTTCCGTATAGACAGGCACATCGATACTTGCAGCGAGCACTCTCAACTGTTCACGGGCGGCAGGACGATAAACGTCGGCACCGACAAGCAACGGACGCTTCCCTTTCGCAGATTTAAGTTTGCGTGCAAGCTTACCCGCGAAAGTTGTCTTACCGGCACCTTGCAGACCGGACATCAGGATAACTGCCAGATTCCCGTCAAGATTCAGAGGAGCTTCCGTGCCTCCCATCATCTCCGTCAGCTCATCGTGGACAATCTTGACCATCAGCTCCTTCGGCTTGAGGGCATTGATAACGTTCTGACCCATGGCTTTCTTTTTAACCGTGTCAGTGAACGTTTTTGCAACCTTATAGTTGACATCGGCATCAAGCAATGCACGTCTTACATCCTTAAGGGTCTCTGCAACATTAATTTCGGTAATCTTGCCTTCACCTTTCAATATCTTGAATGAACGCTCAAGGCGTTCCGACAGATTTTCAAACATACGGAATTACAATTTGTTGGTTTCTGTATCGGGAAATATCACCTTGGGTTTCCAGGTCTTTGCCTCCTCGGGAGTGAGCTGGGCATAAGTCATTATAATCACCACATCGCCAGGCTGCGCCTTGCGGGCAGCCGCACCGTTGAGACAAATCACACCGCTGTCAGCTTCTCCCTCTATCACATAGGTGTCGAACCTCTCGCCGTTATTGTTGTTTACGATCCACACTCTCTGACCAGGCAGAATATCGGCGGCATCCAGAAGACGTTTGTCAATCGTGATGCTCCCTATATAATTAAGATTCGCCTCTGTCACTGTAACACGGTGAATCTTCGATTTCATCATTTCGATAAGCATATCCTCAAATCTCTTTTTTATAAGTCACATTATCGATAAGTCTCACATCTCCGCAATAGACCGTAATGCATCCGACAATCCACGGACTTTCATCCCACTCTTCCACAGGAAGGAGCGTGCGGGCGTCTACAATCTCAAAATACTCGACTCTCATAAACGGCACGGCATCGATGCGCTCCACGACAGTGTCATGTGTGGCCCCGACACTATGTTCACGCGAATATACGACACTATATTCCAATGCCTTGTGAATCTCAGGAGCCACAGCTCTCTGCTCTTCGGAAAGCAATGCGTTGCGGCTTGAGAGTGCAAGACCATCGTCTGCCCGTTTTATGGGACACGCCACAATCTCCACATCTATTCCCTCGGTTTCGATCATATTGCGGATAACGGCAATCTGCTGGAAGTCCTTTTCTCCGAAATAAGCCCGTGTCGGACAGCACAGACGGAAAAGAAGACTCACGACCTGTGCCACACCCTGAAAATGACCGGGGCGGAAACGCCCCTCCATCACCTCGGCTGCCGTGCCAAGCTCAAACTCATGACGCGGCTGGGCATCGGGACCTCCGGGATACATCTCCTCTACGGAAGGCGCGAAAACTGCCGATACTCCCGCCTCGGCAAGCATCTTGAAATCGTCTTCCTCCTTGCGTGGATATGTGGCGAGATCCGTAGGATTGTTGAACTGCGTCGGATTGACAAATACACTCGCGATCACACATGGATTCTCTTTTACAGCCCGCTCCACAAGCGACAAATGGCCGGCATGCAAAGCTCCCATAGTGGGCACAAGTCCCACAGCATTCCCTTGTTCTTTCTGAAGCTCCACGAAATCGAGGAGTTCAGCGACCTTTCTGATTATTATCATTTTATTCAGGTTTCAATTTGCGCAGACAACCCGAATGAGCGACATGGAATCCAAGTGCATTCCGGGCATATGCTTGCGAAACTCAATTAAGAAGGCGTCTTGTTCCGACTCCTTCATTTTTTCAACCTGCAAAATTAATCAAAACTTACTAATTTCTAAATTTTTTACGTCATTATCCGCAAATCCGACCAATTTCACATATTTTAAGGAGCAGAAACACGGCACCGTGACCGCAAACCACCGGAATCTCGATTTTTTTTATTAACTTTGCATCCGCTTGGTGCGCTCTGTGGAGAACAGAGCCATAAGCACTGCAAACCGAACAATATGGCAAAACAACGAATCCTTTATGTCTCTCCCGAAATAGCGCCATATCTCCCAGCCTCGGAGATTGCACAGTTAGGCCGTGATCTTCCGGTAGCTATGCATGGCAAGAAGTATGAAGTCAGAACCTTCATGCCCAATTTCGGCAACGTCAACGAACGCCGCAACCAGCTGCACGAGGTGATACGTCTCAGCGGAATCAACATTCCTATCAAAGACGCCGATCATCCTCTCATTATAAAAGTGGCTTCTATGCAGCCCTCTCGCATTCAGGTTTATTTCATCGACAACGACGATTATTTCCAGAAACTTGAGGATGATGTGGACAATGTCGGCACAAACCGTCCCGACAATGACGAACGCGTTATTTTCTTTTCCCGCGGTACCGTCGACACCGCGCGCAAGCTCAGATGGGAGCCGGACATTCTGCACACATCAGGATGGATCGCGGCATTGGTGCCGTTGTATGTGAAAAAGGTCTTTTCCGACGGTGTGTCTTTCAACGGGACCAAAATAGTCTATTCTCTGCTTGACGAGACTCCTGCGGATGCCATAGATCCAGAATTTCTCAAGAAACTCAGTGAAGACGGAATAAAAGGGAATGACCTCAAGGATTTTCTCGACCTCCCGGCAAACACCAACCTCCTGCACAAAATAGGAATCGCCAACTCTGACGCGGTGATTTTCAATAACCGCACGCCGGATCCGGAACTTGTGGAATATGTGGAAAAGCTCGGAATGCCCGTGCTCTCGCTAAATCCGGAAGAGGACAACTCCGACAAATACCATCAATTCTATCAATCTCTCTTAGGAAATGAAGCTTAAAGCATTACATAAAGCCATAGCAGCTTTGTTGCCGCTGGCAATTCTGGCATCGTGCGAAGACAGCACAAGCCCTATCGGAGGCTCGCTCGTTAACGGTGAGGTCTCTATTACAGTAGACACCCTCGAAATGAAGCTTGACGCTTCATCAATCATGGAGCCCGAATTTGACTCGCGCACTCAGACAAAACTGCTCGGACGCATAAACGTGCCTGAATACGGTTCGCTCGAATGCTCGTTCGTGAGCCAGCTAATGTGCGCAACCAAGATGAACATACCGGATTCAATAACGGTAAACGACATCGATTCAATAAGAATGGTTCTCACTGTGCCCAGAGGTTCGCTGACCGGAGACTCCCTCGCACCGCAGCAGCTGAAGGTTTACCGGCTTACACGCCAGTTGCCGTCTGACATAAACAGCGCGTTCGACCCCGATGGTTATTACGATCCCTCGTCTCCCCTCGGAGTCAGAAGCTACACTCTGTCGGCACTCTCCATGAACGATTCTCTTTTCAAAAAGCAGGAGAGCATACGCATTCCCATAATGCTTCCAAAGAAAATGGCTCAGGATGTCTTCAACGCCTACAAAAACAACCCCGGAATCTTCCAATGGCCACAGACTTTCGCCCAGTATTTCCCCGGTGTATATGTGGAACAGAATTTCGGAAACGGCTGTATCGGCGTGATTTCATCCATGAAATTCTTCACCTACTGGCACTACATGAGACAGGTGTATCAGAAAAAAGACGATGATTCCGGAGAATACCACTACGTGCCTACTCTCACACGCGACTCCGTGTGTCTGTTCTCTTCGCAGCCGGAAGTGCTCTCGGCAAACAAGGTGACTTACAAGGTGTCTGATTATCTGAAGAAACTCGCGAACAGCGGCAAAGCGATTATAACGACTCCCGGCGGATATTATGTAAATGTGAAATTCCCCGCACAGGAGATTATCGACAAATACGACAAGGATCTGTATAGTATTGCTGTTGTCTCCAAACTTTCATTCGAGATTCCCGCAGAAGCCGTTGAAAACGACTACGGGCTTGATGCCGCTCCTCACCTGCTTATGGTGAAGAGTTCCGAGCGCGAGGCTTTCTTCCGCGACAACAAGATTCCGGATGGAAAGACTTCATTCTATGCACCATATAATACCGAGAGCAAGAGCTATACCTTCAGCGGGATGCGCGAATATATACTGGAACTGATCGACAGCGGCAAAGCTGTTGATCCGGCAGATATGGAATTTTCGCTTGTTCCTGTGGTTGTCTCTACGGAAGAAGTGCCGGGATATACGTCAACCACAACCTATGTCACCCGCTGCGCGCCATACATCGGTCGCCCCACGGTGACACAGCTCGATACAGACAAGGCAATCGTCTGCTTCACATATTCCCGCCAGACAATCGAATAATCATCACATAACCAAAACTATCCACCGACGTGACGATTCTTCTGTTCAGCCTGCTTTCGTTTATAACCGGTGCCGTGGCACCGGGAGAGCCGCAACGCGCCGAGCTTCTGTTTGTCGGAGATGCCATGCAGCATCAGGCTCAACTCGACAGAGCCAGGGAATTAGGCGGAGACTGTTATGACTATTCGGACTGCTTCACATATATAGCGCCGGAAATTACTGCCGCCGATTACGCGGTGTGCAACCTTGAGGTGCCGCTCGGAGGCGGTCCGTCTTACAGCGGTTATCCCTGCTTCTCGGCTCCGGACTCTTATGCACAGGCACTCAAAGACGCCGGTTTCGACATGTTTCTGACAGCAAACAACCATTGCCTTGACCGCCGCGACAAAGCGGCACGGCGCACGCTGACCGCCCTTGATTCTCTGGGCGTGGATCACATCGGGACCTATCATGATGCCGCACAGCGCGATTCTCTTGTGCCGTTCGTAAAAAATATAAACGGATTCCGAGTGGGATTCCTGAACTATACTTACGGAACCAACGGCATATTGCCCACGGAAGAAGCCGAGATCTCGCTCATAGACCGTGCAAAAATGGCAGAAGAGATTAAAAAGACCAAGGATGCCGGGGCTGAGATAACAGTCGTGACCATTCACTGGGGAGTGGAGTATGTGCTGCTGCAGAACAAGAATCAGGAAAGCATGGCAGATTTCCTGATTGACCAGGGTGTCGACATGATCATAGGTGGTCATCCGCATGTGATACAGCCCATGAAAGTGGTGCGCAATGAAAAAGATGACAAAGATGTGCTTCTTGTCTATTCTCTTGGGAATTTCATATCGAACATGAAAACCGCCGACACCCGCGGCGGAGCTCTTGTCCGGGCGGTCATCGAGCGTGACTCAGACGGAACCGCGAGATTCAAGGAGGCTAATTACGACACGTTCTTCTCAGCAAAACCGGCAGGAGGAAAAACGAATTTTACTGTCATCCCCTCTTGGATGCCGGAGAAAATCCCCTCTGCCCAGAAAGCGCACTGGCAACTTTTCGACAGAGGCGCACAACGCATTTTTGACAAGCACAACGTCAACGTGCCCCGAAAACACAAATAACCAAAGAAAATGATTCAGACAAACAACCTTTGCATGCAGTTCGGAAAACGCGTGCTATTTCAAGACGTAAACCTCACTTTCAACCGTGGCAACTGCTACGGCATAATCGGTGCGAACGGTGCCGGGAAATCAACTCTGATGAAAATTCTCTCGGGAGAACTAACTCCTACGCAAGGTTCTGTGACTTTCGGACCCGGAGAACGCCTTTCCGTGCTTTCTCAGAACCACTTCGAGTTTGACGAGTGCACGGTCATAGAGACTGTTCTGCGCGGTCACACTGTGCTTTGGGACATAATGCAGCAGAAAGACGCCATATATGCCAAACCCGATTTCTCTGACGAAGACGGCATAAAGGCAGCTGAACTCGAAGAGAAATTCGCCGAACTTGAAGGATGGAATGCCGAAAGCGATGCCGCAGCCCTGCTGTCCGGTCTCGGCATAAAGGAAGATTCCCATTACATGCTTATGAAAGACATGAGCGCAAACGAGAAAGTGCGTGTGCTTCTGGCAAAAGCCCTCTTCGGCAACCCTGACAATCTGCTTCTCGACGAGCCGACCAACGACCTTGACCTCGAAACTGTGGCGTGGCTTGAGAATTATCTTGCCAACTTCGAGAATACCGTCCTCGTGGTGAGTCATGACCGCCACTTCCTCAACGCGGTCTCCACTCATACCCTCGACATCGACTTCAATAAAATATCGATATTTGCCGGAAACTACGATTTCTGGTATCAGTCTTCACAGCTCGCTCTGCGCCAGCAGCAGGCTGCAAACAAAAAAGCCGAGGAGAAACGCAAGGAACTTCTTGAATTCATCCAGCGTTTCAGCGCGAATGTGGCTAAAAGCAAACAGACAACAAGCCGCAAGAAAATGCTTGAGAAGCTGAATGTCGAGGAAATCCAGCCTTCTTCACGCAGATATCCCGGCATCATATTCACTCCTAACCGCGAAGTAGGAAACAAGATTCTGGAAGTAAAAGGTCTCAAGGCATCAATCGATGGAGAGGTGCTTTTCGATGACGTTAATTTCCAGATCGAGAAAGGCGACAAAGTCGCTTTCCTGAGCCGCGACCCGCGTGCCATGACCGCTCTGTTCGAAATCATCATGGGAAACCGCAAGGCTGATGCCGGTGACTTTGAATGGGGGCAGACAATCACCAACGCATACCTTCCGCTCGACAACGGCGAGTTCTTCGAATCAGACCTCAATCTTGTTGACTGGCTGTGCCAATACAGCAACGACTCTTCGGAAATATATCTCAAAGGTTTCCTTGGGAAGATGCTTTTCAGCGGAGAGGAAGTGCTCAAAAAAGCGAGTGTGCTTTCAGGTGGAGAGAAAATAAGATGCATGATTGCAAGAATGATGCTTACAGACGCGAACACCCTGGTGCTTGACTCCCCGACCAACCACCTCGACCTCGAATCTATCCAGGCATTCAACAACACTCTGCAGTCGTTCAAAGGAGTGATTCTAATGTCGAGCCATGACCATGAGTTCATTCAGACTGTATGCAACCGCATCATCGAGCTTACTCCCAATGGCATAATCGACAAGATGATGGATTATGACGACTATATCGTTGACGAGAAAGTCGCCGCCACACGCGAGCGTCTTTACAAATAATGCTGCGGTAAGTATAAATTAAACTTGAACACTTACTTATAATAGTATACAGGAATAACAACACAGTTGCACATTAAAGGAATGCCCGGGACCGGTACCCGGACATTCCTTTAATGCTTATAGACCGCGTTCCATAGAATCCCGACTTATCACATGTGGGCTAACAAAAAAACCTTAACCTTTGTTATAATATCAAAAGACACAACTATGAAACACTATCTGCCATTATACGCCCTGCTCGCATTCATGCCGCTGGCATCATGCAGCGATGACGAGCCGACAGTCTCACCGCTGCCCGAAAAGACATACACCGGAAACGAATCTCTTGAACTGCGTTACAATCAATCGCCAATGAGCGGGAAAAGCGTGGCGTTTATACAGAACGAAGAGAAGGCGACTCTTACGATGGGTTCTACCGTATCTCCCGGGGATCTCTCGGAATCGCTGAAGGGTATGCCGGATATTCCCGGTCCGGGAGTTCTGCCCGGCACGCCTGTTTTGTCTCTTCCAGTTAACCTGAAACCCGATGGTGGCGTATATTCCTTCTCCGGTAACGGAGAGACAGAGTATCTTACCTACACGTACGAAGGAAACGTGAATGCATCCAAAATGGCATTTTCCTTCAACGATGTAACGCTTAAGAATCAAAGGCTCGCAAATACCGTCTGGTTTCCCGCTCCTGCGAAAAAAAAAGCTGACGGAACAGGGTATAAATCACTACCGTTGCATATAGTGTGGGAATGCAGTCTGCCTCCATTGCTTGAAGGCTTCGACGGCACCCTGCAGGATGCGATGACCCTTCTGGTCACACTGCCAATGATACCGGCTTACGGCAACACTGCCTACATGTCGCTTGCTCAGGTAATAGAGAACGCTCTGAAGACAGTTGCATTCAGACCCGACGGCAACGCAGTGATAACTTATATGCAAAGCAACAACGGTGCGGCACAGTTCGCACAGGCTCCTCTATGCATGATCCAATACGTCCCGCTTGATGACATCATGATGAATCTGTATATCAATCCGACAGACCTTATGGGGCAGATTCTGATAAACGGCTCAAGCCATCCTGATCTTCCTCCAAATCCATTCGGAAAGCAATCAAGAGCAGACTACACCGCTCCCCTTGCAGCGGCAATACAGAAACTGGCTCCGATGCTGTCGCAGGGATTCCCACTGCAGTATAGTCTCACACCGACAGAGTTGCAGATATTCTTCAATACGGAGACTTTGGTCCCTTTGCTTAAGGATATTGTGATTCCGATGCTTGAGGATCCGGAGATACAGCAGATGATAATGGAGAAAATCGCAGCCAACCCCTCGCTTGCCTCTCATTCCGTATTGCTGAAGGCGTTAATGCAGGTGTTTCCTCGGATACTGGAGACCACGACCAGAATGGAACTTGGATTCAACCTTGCGGCATATCCTGACGCCGGCTAAGAAAAACAAGTCTTGACGAGTTCCCCTTCCAACAAAAAAACAACGGGGTATCAGGTCAGATGTCCATCAGTTCCAGCAGCCTCAGTTCCGCCTCGTCAAGGCGTTCGACCACTGCGGCAAGACGTTCTCCAGCCGTTATGATACCGGCAGAATCAAGTCCTCCAGTAGAAAGAGATGTCTCAAGTGTGGCACGTTCTGCCGTGAGTTCCTCAATCTCTTTCTCCAGAGATTCCATCTCGCGTTTCTCCTTGAATGTGAGTTTGCGTTTCTCTTCAGCCGGACGCCACGAAGCCTTGACCTTTTCTTTGGGTTTCTCGGCGGCGCGGCGCTCTTTCTTCTCTTCGGCAACGCAATGACGGTAGGTGGAATAATCACCGGGGAAGTCACGCACTTCGCCATCCCCCTTGAATACGAAAAGATGATCGACTATACGATCAAGAAAGAAACGGTCGTGACTCACTACAATCACACACCCCTTGAAATTCACAAGGTAATCTTCGAGCACGGCAAGTGTCATGATGTCAAGATCGTTCGTCGGCTCATCAAGAATAAGGAAATTGGGATTGCGCATCAGCACTGTCGCCAGATAAAGTCGGCGACGCTCCCCTCCGCTTAATTTATGGATAAATTTCTGCTGCGTTTCCGGCGTAAACAGGAAGTGAGACAGAAACTGCGATGCCGACAGACGCGTCTTGTCATCTATTCTAACCTCCTCGGCAATCTCGCGGACGGCATCGATAACCTTTTTCTGCTCGTCAAAATCCGTCATGCCCTCCTGACTGTAATATCCCCATTTCACAGTTTCGCCGATATCGAAATGACCGCTGTCCGGCTGCATCAGTCCCAAAAGTAGTTTTATAAAGGTCGATTTACCCGCACCGTTGTCACCTACGATGCCGACCTTTTCATAGCGGGCAAACGTATAACTCCATCCGTTCAATATACGTTTTTCTCCGAATGCTTTCACAACATTATGAGCCTCGAAAATCTTCGAACCGATATAAGAGGACTTCACATTCAGCGAGACATTGCGCTCCGTAAGATTTACCTTGCTTTTCTTCTCAAGCTCATGAAAATTGTCGATACGGTATTTCGCCTTGGATCCGCGAGCCTGAGGCTGACGACGCATCCACTCAAGTTCCGTGCGCAAAAGATTCCGGACCTTGGCGAGTTCGGCAGAAAGGTTCTCGTGACGCTCGTCGCGCTTGCGCAGATAATAGTCGTAATTCCCGTCATAGGAATAGACATGAGTGCGGTCGATCTCTATTATCTTGTTACAGACCTTATCGAGAAAATAACGGTCATGCGTCACCATAAGAAGCGTCATTTTCTGACGCGAGAGATAAGCCTCAAGCCATTCTATCATATCTATGTCAAGATGGTTTGTAGGCTCGTCAAGTATAAGCATGTCGGGCTTGGAGAGCAATACTCTCGCAAGTGCCGCACGCTTTGTCTGCCCTCCCGACATTCGGCCGAGCGGTGTGACATAATCTGTAATCTTGAACTGCGTGAGCATCTGACGCGCAAGATCCACTCCGTTGCCCTCTTCATTATCGCGCACATCAAGAGATGCATATTCGAGAGCGGTCATATTCTGATCCATGGGAGGAATCTGCTCAAGATAACCTACCCGGATGCCGTTGCGGAATGTCACCTTTCCGGAATCGTAATCCTCGCGTCCGGCAAGGATATTCAGAAAAGTTGTTTTTCCGGCACCGTTTTGCGCCACGATACCGATTTTATCACCTTGGAACACGCCCAGCGACACATCCTCAAAGAGGATGCGGTCGCCAAACGATTTTGTCAGTTGCTCAATCTGCAGCAGAATCATAATGCAGCGATAACTTCAATCTCTACAAGCGCTTTCTTTGGAAGTTCCTTGACTGCGAAAGCACAGCGCGCCGGATAAACAGCCTTGAATTCTTCGGCGTAAACTTCGTTCATAGGACCGAAATATTCCATATCCGCAAGAAATACTGTAG
>ERZ778511.722-NODE-722-length-28827-cov-15.582963_pt1 | contig 28827 bp, 25 predicted proteins | sample MGYA00510347_ERZ778511 | MGnify/ENA primary metagenome ERZ778511 (study PRJEB29527, sample SAMN07138967) | mouse gut metagenome | material: feces | host: mouse | place: China:Nanjing | collected 2016-01-25 ...
GTCTGGTATTCCCGCCGCAAAAGTTCTCCCAGACCGGAATACATCTCAAAATTCAGATACATTGTTTTATGCTCCTTTGCCAGAAGCTGCCCGAGGGACAAAGCGAAGGATGTCTGCAGGCACCTTTTTACCGGGGAATAAATCCCTATCATCTTAACCGCCGTGTCCGTTGCCTCCGGACAGTCCTTCCATCCGCTGCCATCCGCTATGACGTTCAGTATCTCCTGTACCACTATTTCAGGACTCTGATACTTGTTGATACAGCGCATCTCCGCTCCTGCCGCGCCGCTGTTTTCCTGCGGAATGAGTATCTGTGCCGGCTCTCCGCTCTCCCGCAGGATAAACATCTGCGCCACCTGTGCTCTGATATACTCTTCCTTGATCAGCCGCCACGCGCTCTCCGCGATGAGAAGGATCTCGATTTCCTCCCTGCCCGCAAATTTTTCCAGTTCCTCCACCGCCGTAAACAGATGCAGCGCATAGGGAAGCTTTATCTTTTCCAGAAGATACTCCGCCATGCGGAACGCATAGCCCTCCTCCATGTCGCAGATTGCCATAATTTTATGTGTCAAAATAATCCTCCTATCCTGCACACCGCACTGAGCAAAATTGGCACCGCAAAGTGAATTTTGTTTTTACAGTAGGTGTGATAATCCTGTTTTAAGTCTTCGCCGTAAATTCTCCAATGCCCTGTCCGCCAGACCTCGCGCAGATATGAGAAAAAATATCGGAATCTCTCCCTGCCGTTCTTTTCTACCGCAAGTTTGACCAATGAAAATCCCGCGCCGATCACAAAGGCACCCGCCAGTATGGGGAAAAAATCTCCCACCCTCTGAAAACTCCCGATCATAACAAATAGCTTTACGTCACCCGCACCGAGTGCGCCTATCATATACAGAGGATACATAAGCAGAAACGCCGGAAGCATAGATGCCAGAATATCCGATAATCCCCGGCCGGACAAAACGCCGCCCGCAATGCCGGTTATCATACCCAGAAGAATAAAGCCGTTCGGAATCCGATCCGTTTTTAGATCCGCCAAAGCGGAAAGCAGTAACAGGAGAAGCAAAACAGATTGACAATAAGTCAGTCCAATAAAACCACCTCCACATCATAAAATGAATCGTTAAAAGTTTACTCAACGAAATAATTGGAAGATCTTCCCGATGCCCTGAAGCGAGAAGTGTGTATTCCGCAGAATGGAATGACACATAGAATTTCTTGAGTTGTGACTTGAATTATAACACAATAAAAACGCTTGTCTATAGCTATATGCGAAAAAAACTAATTTTGTAAATTATTCACAAAATTTTGAAAAAATGAATACCGTAAAGTACCGCAATCCCCGGAAATCCAAGGATTCCGGATGTCAAAACCGTAAAGGGATTGATGCCCACCGCCACCTGCAGCTGCCTCGCCGCCAGCATATAATTGATCGCATAAATGCCCACCGTTCCCATCACCGCGCGCAGCACAAAATTGACCAGCCACTCTACCTTTCTGCCCATTGCGCCGATCGCCAGCACAATCAGACATACTGCCAGAATTGTAACCACTCCGCCTGCATTTCCCATAGTATTCTCCATTCCGGAGCGTTTTCGCGACGGGCTATGATCCGCACGGTTCGTCCCGGCAAAAACGCCTTTCCTGCCTGTCTCCCTACAGCATATGAACGAGCTGTACAGAATATTACATGAATATTTCTGGAAATTTTTACCTAAACTAATGTGAGAGGAATAACCAGAAAGGATGGTTCAATATGAGAGTTATTTTTAGGCAGAGTCCCTGCGTACCGGAAGAGAACGAAATTATCGTGGACAGGCAGAAGATGACACTGAGAGAGGAGCTGCTGCTGACAAGAAACGCGCTGGAAAACGCTTACGCCGGATTTGACAACGCGACGGACCCGGATCTGATCGACTGCTATATCTTTGAGCTGAACGCTGTTATGAAGCGGTATAAATACTTACTGCAAAAGGCAGCGGAAACTGATCCGCTGCCCGAAAAAGAACTCGCTGAGGCTTACCGCCCCTTGACCTTTTCATAAATAATCAGACACAGAATCCCCGGTTGGCGGCGGGATCCGCAGCGCTTTCCATCAGATCGTTTCTGCCGTAGGTAAGTCCCGCATAAACGGTCTGGGCATTGCCCATGACGGGACCTGTGACGTCCTGCCCCTCGATCTGCTTATAGGCTTTCAGAAGCTCATCCAGCACGGGGCGGACATGCGCCAGATTTTCCGCACTGTTGTGCAGCGCCGCCTGTGCCACCTCCCTGTTGATATAGAGGTAGAGCTGTAACAGCTGGTGTGCTATCTCATATTCCATGTGCAGGGAGTCCATAAGCTCACACATACAGCCCTGAATCCTGCGGACCGCATTCTTAAGCTCTGTCCTGTCGCCCGCGGCAAGCGCATCCTCCGCCTCGCCCACATAGAGCAGCGCCATCTCATACAGGATGGTGATAAGCTGTGTCTTGTTCGCCTGCGTAATCCGCAGGGTATATTCCTGTTTTAATTCCTTCGTCATATCGCGAATCTGCCTTTCAAAATATTTTTCTACTGGAGCAGCTGCAGCACCTGCGAAGGTCTCTCGTTCGCCTGCGCCAGCATGGATACCGCTGCCTGAGATATTACCTGCTCTGTCGTGTAAGCCGTCATTTCCTCCGCCATATCCACATCCATGATACGGGAATAAGACGCCGTCATGTTCTCATTGGTCACCGCCAGATTGTTGACCGTGTGATCCAGACGGTTCTGGTATGCGCCGAGCCTGCTGCGCGCATCCGACACATAGAGAATCGCATCCTTAATCGTCTTGTTTGCCTCCGCGCACTCCTCCGACGTCTTCATCGTCATGTCTTCCATATTCATCCTGTTCAAGGAGATGGTAGGAATGCGGATTGCAAGCTGCTGTCCCTCGTTCGCGCCGGTCTGGGTATCCATGGCGCCGATGCCGGTAATATCGACAATCAAGCCCTGTGCAGCATTCTCCGTGCCCGCCGGATATGAAACGGTCTCCCGCACCGATGTCACTCCCGCAGCAGGGGGATATGGAGCTGTTGATACAGTCGGTCTGCCAAATTCTATTTCCAGCTTAAAACCGCTGTCATTCGTAATAACCACTTTATCCTTACCGTTTGCAACGTCCGAAATAATGTCTGTGACCGCCGCGTCCGCCGGGATATCGGTCTGCGCCGCCTTCAGTGCATCGGCAAAATTCTTTGTGGTTTCCGCCAGATTCAATGTCGGATTTCCCCAGCCCGTACCCGTGTCTGCAAAATCATATACCGCATCAAACGCAGGCACAGCAACCGGTATGTCACCCGCTATTGTTACATTATTCGCGGCACCCGGGTCTTCGATCTGCAATGTCAGTTCAAAATCCAGAGGTCCTGTCAGTGTAATCTTATCCTTCGTCGTCTCGGAAATCTCCACACCCTGCGGAAATTCGGGACCCAGCGTAATCTGGGTTTTGTCCTTATCAATCTTGCCGTCTTTGTCGTAAACGACTTCCAATGCATCAATTGAATACTTCTTCGCCATCACCTCATCCGAATAGTAGTCCACCCTGACCTTATGATTGTTGGTATATCCCCGCAGATCAAAGGTACCGTCCAGAAGCGTCTGTCCGTTAAACTGCGTATCCGTGGAAATTCTGGTAATTTCCGCTTTCAACTGCTTTACTTCCTGCTCCAGCGTCATGCGGTCGTTCGTGGTAAGCGTTCCCGTCTCACCCTTAACCGCCAGCTCGTTCATTCTCTGCAGCATCTCATGTACTTCCGTCAGCGCGCCGTCCGCCGTCTCAATGACGGAAATACCGTTCTGGGAACTCTGCGTCGCCGTAGTGATACCCGTCATCTGCATATGCATTTTTGTGCCGATGGCATAACCCGAAGGATTATCCTTTGAGGTCGTTACCTTCAAGCCGGAAGAAAGGCGTTCCAGAGACTTGGACACCCTGCTGTCCGATGCATTTAATGCGGTACTCGCGCGCATCGCAGGCGCATTATAACTGATCTTCATAATTTATTTCCTCCATTCTGCTTCTTAGAATACTTATGCCGTCAAGGTTGTGATAAACGCTTTCGCGATTTTGTAAAGGTCCGCCGTCTGCTGCCCTTCTCCGCCGTTTACCTCTTCCTCTGTGTAATCTTCGCCGCCAACCTCTCTGCCCTGCAGAATCACAAGACTGCCGGTTTCTCTGTCCTCACCCGAGCCTTTCAGCGCCGACTCCAATTCCTCCTGCCTGCCCTGCAGCCAGACCGTTCCCTCTCTGCTCTCACAGGCGATATAGCCAGACACGTTCTGTTCCCTAAGAGAGAATTTGGCTGTGATCCGCCCGAACTCTTCGGTCTGTACCGTGACGTTTACCTTCCCCGTCCCGGTTCCGTGCAGAACCTTCAGGTTGATTGCCGTCAGCTCGCCGTTGATCTCCACGGGAATCTGGTAATTTTCCTCCCGCGAAAGGTTTCCGGCAAGCGCAAGCTGCTTCTGGCAGCTCTGCAAGGTGCGCAGATCAAGGAAATCCTCCGGCGTCTCCATGGCCTCGTCCAGAACCGAGGAAAAGGTTTCCTGCATCTCCTCGTAAGCTTCCTGCGCGCTGTCTTTATCCGTCAGACTCTCTATCAGCGCCTCCGATTTCTGCTTTCCTTCCGGAGCGCCTGTGCTTTCCTCCAGATCACGCAGTTTCCGATACAGCGCGCCGGGTTTTCTCCGAAGCGCCGCAGCCGCCTCCATATTATTGGCTGTCACAGGCTGTCTGTATGCCACAAGCTCTCTCACCACAGCCTCTTCCACATTTTCAAGCCCACGATAGGACTGTATCTGCTCCTGCATATATGCCTGTTCCAGAGATGCATCCGCTGTCTGCTGCCGCAGCGCATCCGCGAACGCTTCCATGGTCGTCTCCGCAGTAAATTGCGTCTCTGCAAGCATTTCCGGCTCCAGCCCGTCCGCGATCTGCCCCGCGAGCATATGATAATAGCTCTCTGCCTGCTCCGAATCCTGCTGTCTCTGCCCGCTCTCCCGATCGCCGGACTCTGCGCTCTCCTGTCCCAGCTCCGGGAATCCGCTCAAAATCTGATCGGTGATGGACTTGTTTTTCGCCACGGCGTCCACACCGTCAAAACCATCGTCCACCTTATAATCCATTCCCTGTTTTCTGGTACTGCGCATCGCCGTCAGAAGATTACTGAAAGAAATCTCTGCCCCTTCCTTTAAGAGACTCCCGACCGCCGCGTCATCCGACTTTTCCAACTGCCGGAACATACGGTAAATCCCGATATAAGCCTCTCTCTCCTGCTCGCTGACCGCGTGGCTCTTTTCCAGTTTATATAAATATTTACTAAATTTTTCTTCTCTCGCCGCGTCATCCGCGCCGCTCTCGTCCAGATACTGATTCAGTTCCTCCATGGACATGGTCAGCGGATTCTTGCCGTCCCGGATCGCCTGTAAGGATGCCGCCGGGGTCATCCTGCGGATGGTCTGCTGCAGCTCCATGTCGTATTTCTTCACCGCATCCATATTTTCATCGGTGATATCCATACTGTTGTAGCCCAGAATCCGTACCGCCTTGCGGTTCTCCTCGCTGGTCTCCAGCCCCATATCCTCCAGAATATCGTCCACATTGCGGAATGCCTTGCGGATGGAATCTCCCATATCCGCCCTTGGCGCGGTCATCAGCGTCTCATAGGACTCTCTCGCCGCCTCGTAAGCGTTCTTAAGCGCCGTACCGTTCCTATGCACACCGTCAAGCGTAAACGCTTCTGTGCCGTCTATGTACTGCACAAGCACCGCTGCCGGCAAATAAGGAATCTCCGAAACCTTTGTCTGTACTTCCTCGTAAAGCGACGCTTTCTCTGCCGCTGCCGCCACATCGGATTCCCCGAAAAGCTTCTGGTTCTGCTCCTGCTCCAGCTTCTTTAATGCCTCCACCAGCGCTTCCAGCTCTGTCGTATCTATGGAATAGCCGCGCGCCATCAACTGCCGGTTTGCCTCAATGGTCATCATCAGCCTGACTTCTTCCATCTGACGCCTCTGGGTAACCGCCGCTGGTACTTCCTGCGTCACCTCGCCCGCGTCTATTTTCTCCTGCGCCTTCGTCAGATTCCGCAGATTTACTTCCTTTTCCTCCGCCACCGTCAGATCGACCGCTTCATCGCTGATCTTTCCATAGCGCTCCGCATAATCAGCCGCCTGCTCCATACTGCTTCTGCCATCGGCAAGATTTGCCTCGCCGGGCTTTTTTCCGTCGGCAATCGCCGCCGCTGCCGCCGCCAGAACTTTTTCTCTGTCCCAAGGCTGCTTTGCCTGCCCGATCTCATGGAGCGTCTGCATGGTCTCCGCCGTCAGCGGTACGCCCACACCGATCAGCCACTGTGCCTTCTCCACATTTTCGTCAGTGACCTCAAGCCCAGCCTCTTCCAGCACGCGCTCAATCTGCGGACGGAGCTGCTCCCAGTTATAGTCCTCCGCCTTCTTCGCGTAATAGCCCGTGCCATCCGCGGCGTAATATCCGTGCGCCTGTCTCCTGCTGTCAGAAGCCGCGCTGTGGTCTGCCAGATAAAAATTGTCAACGGAAGGCTCCATCTGGTTTTCCACCATGTACTTTATCGCGCCTTCACCGATTTCACCCGTCTGCATGGCTCTCTCAAAGGCATCCTTCACCGCCCGCACATTTTCCTCGGTAAGCGGAATGTCATGCGCCTGAAACTGTCTGGCCAGCTCCTCCGCAAAGGCTGCGCTTCCCGTAATCTGACTCAGCGTTTCCGCATCCAGATCGTCTGTATAGCCTACAACCTCTGTGCCGCCTTTTACAAGCTCTGCCTTAATTTTGTCGACAATGGTGACAACTTCCTCAATTTCCATATCGCCGGGATGATATCCTTCCTGCTGTAAGCGGGAAAAATCTTCCCCGGACATAGTATTAGACATCACTGTCATAAAGTCTGTCTGCGTGGCAACGTCAATTGCCCCCGCATCCTGCATAACCTCTTCTGCGGTCTTTCCGTGACCTCCGTAAGCGTTGTTATCCATAACTGTGCCAGAAATGTCTAATGCGTAATCACCCGCACGCTCTGTCTTCGTCGTCCGGGTTTCCCGATATGAAGTTGTCGCCCTGTCTACATTTTGGTTTGCGTTACTGTGGTCAAACGTAATCTTCATATGTCTTCCTCATACAAAATGTAGTGTACTCTTTTCTATAATCATACAAAAATCATACAAAAAAGGGCGAATGATTTCTCATTCACCCTTTATTTCGGCATGGTTTGGCTTTTCCTTAACCTCTAGAACTATTTTGTCTGTTTTTTCACCGATATGGAAACCAGACCTTTTAAACAAAATCTACATGATATGTTTCCTCCGGTTACAGAATAACAAAAGGGAGCGATGATCCGGCGTAATTTTTAAAAGGAAGAATGCGTCTGGTTCCGAAAGTCAATGTAATCATACTTCCTCATAATATTACATATTTGTATTTCCATCAAAGTAAAATGCGGTAATTCGTTCCCAAAGACTTTTAACGTTTTTCCGTTTTCTTTTGTTCTGCTTTGCTATTGACACCAACGTTTCCCTCTGCTACACTTTATCTAAATCATATTTGAGATTTCATCTTTTGCAGGAAACCATTCTGGTTTCGCTTTGACAATTTCCATGTATCAAACAGAATATGGTAATCTGCAAAGCTGAAGAATTTTCGATACATCGTGGAGGAAAACAAATAATGGCATTCACGCATATAGACTGTTTTAGCGGTCCCGGCGGAATCTGTACGGGATTACATGCCGCAGGATTTGACACAAAAGTAGCCATAGAATACATTAAAAGCTGCGTTGATACATATTCAGCCAATCACCCGTCGGTGCATGTTATCCACTCTGATATAAGAGATGTTACAGCAGAACAGATCCTGCCTTACATTCCCAAAGAGGGAATTGATCTGGTCACGTCAGGTATGCCCTGCGAAACTTTTTCTACTGCCGGAAATACCTCCCGCTCTTTTTATGATGACAGGCAGTTCCTTTTTCGCGAGGGAATCCGCATCGCCCGGATTGCCAATGCCAAAATGATCCTGTTTGAGAACGTACCCGCCATCACGACCAAAAAAGTGGAAAAAAATTCAAATGAGCTTATAGTAGACCTGTTAAAGGATGAGCTGAAAGAATCCGGTTACACAAATTATAAAGAGTTTGTCCTAAACGCCGTGGATTATGGAGTACCCCAAAAGAGAAACCGCTTTTTTATCCTTGCCACCAAAGACGGAAACCTGAAACTTTCTTCCCCAAAAGCTACCTGCGATAAACCCGTTACCGTAAAAGAAGCATTTTGCGGACTCCCAAATGTTGTACCAAACTCTGATACAGAAAATAAAATCTATTCACAGACACAGTCAGATTATGCAAATCGGATGCGGGATAATGCATTCTGGAAAATAGGTTGTGGGACAGTCAATGAACTTACTTACCATATGCCAATGAGACACCGAAGCTGCACATTGGAAAGATTCTCTTTGTTAAAACAGGGTGAAAGTTTAAAAGATTTATTTGAGCGCTATGTCGGGTCAGAGCGGGAAAAATTGCAGGAAAGACGGGTCCTGCCGAAAAAAATGTTTATCAAGCGCAATTACCGCCTGAAATCGAATGAGCCTTCCCCCACGGTAACGAGCCATTGTCTGGATGAATTTGTCCACCCCAAATATGACCGGGCACTGACTGTCCGGGAATGCGCCAGACTGCAGTCCTTTCCTGACGCTTATCATTTTTCCGGCGGCCCATATCTCGTCCCCCATATTGACCGCGAAGTGCAGGACAAGTATGAACAGATCGGCGATGCAGTCCCTCCGCTTCTAGCGTATGCCTGGGGCACAGAACTGAACAAACTTTTAGCGGAGTACAATAATGAAAACTAATCCAGATTATTTTGCCTTTTGCAAAAGCACTTATACGAGAACTTGGAATGAAGCATATCTTATAGAATGTCAAGCGAAAAACTCCCAATCAGCAAAGCTGGCGGCTCAGAGAAAAGCAATAGATACAACGCTAGTCGAGTCTCTGCTGCATTATGCGGACATAGTTTCTGAAGATGAGATCTGGAAAAATATAGCCTTGGTCCACAAACTTAATGTGGCTAATTTATCAGATTTTCATATTTCAGAAGCCGAACAGGCAAGTGTCCTTGAACGTTGTCTTTCCGCCCACCAAAGCTGGATAAAATCAAGCGGACATTCTTTTGAACGCTATATCGCCAGTATTGACAATGACGAACTACAGAATAATGAAATCAGATTTATTTTGCAGTCCGATCTGACAAAAATGATTAAAGAAGGCTCATTGACCAATACTTCTGATGATATCAGAGGTCTTAATTCATGGGGAAAAGACTTTGACTTATATGCGATACAGGCGATACATGGAGATATCCACGTCTTTGGGTGTATTCAGTCCAAAACAAGTATACGTGACAGAGTCGGGCGCGACGTAAACTTTTCCAAAAATGCCATGGAGGGATTATTCTGGTCTGTTGCTGTTACATTAGACGGCTCTTTTCTGAATATGGATGAGTTTAAACATATGGTAAATGGCGGCGGATCCTATCCTGTCAATGGATGGCATGGTATGTATGCCATGGCGGGCATTTCAGAAAGTAATGGCAGAATATATAAAGTGAATGACACACTTGATTTATTTGTAACACATGCTGTCAGAGCCGCCAAACAGTTTATTGCCGACAGACGAATGCTGACCCCTTCCTGGTCCGCGGAAGGTCAGACTGCACTATAATCCGCTGTCTTGCCTTTTCCATATGTCAAGTCAATCCATTCCTAACGCAAACAATCTGCTCCAGCAGCTTTTCATATGACTGAATAAATACTCTGCATCATCATAAACATAATTGCGAAACCCGCCATCATTACTATTGTCAGTCGAATAGTCCAGAAAGTACTCCTTAATTTGTTCCCATATGGATGCATCGTTTCCATTGTTTTTCATATTCTCAAACAATATCTGCAAACCCTGCCGGTACGCTTTCTTTTCCTGTTCTGATTTTTCTATCATACTAAGCCTTACAGCATATTTATGCTCACTTGAATGCTGCGAATAGAAGCTCTCGTCAGAATGCATTCCCGCAATTGTCCTGCTAATGGCTTCCATAGGATTATCGTATTCAGAAAGCACCTCGTTATTATGCTGATAATACTTATCAATTAACTGATTAAAACCTTCCCTGTGTTCTTCCGGCAACAAACTGTCCGACAAGTATCGAAGCGCTGCTACAGACGATTCCAGTCCTGCTATCGCTTCGCTTTCCGACTGGAAAAACTTATATTTTTCTTTGACTGGACGAAATTCCATCTGCATTGTATATTGACATTGGCTTCGGCTCAGACAATCCATCCCATAAGTGATATGTGCCAGAGTATCTTCAAACTGATCCACCTCCTCATCAGTCATCCCTGTATAAAAACCATTATTGTACAGCATTTCACTGAATACCAGCCACTGGTTTATGGTATTTTCCCAGAAAGGATCATCGGGATTCTTATCCTTGGCATTTTCCTTTTTCTGAATCTCATTCTTAATAAAAAGGTCTGCCCCATCCTGCTTCATCTTCTGAAATCCTTCTTCACTGCAAAGAAAGTCCATACCCTCTTTAGAAATCGACACTTTCACTCCCTGATTCTGAAAAACCGATGAATGAAGAGCCTTTTCAACATATGCTGCAGCTTCCTCTGTTTTCTCTTTACTGATGGATATAGTTCTCTGTTCCAGCCCGTTTTTAATACGCTCCGCATATGCTCCCATAAAAATATTCATACCATTTATCTGCATCACGGTCTCCTTTTTTTCATAAAACTTGTATCTTCCCATCCACACAGATGATCTTTTTCAGTTTTTCACCCTCATTGCCGTCCACCATCTTCTGCCCGTTTAACGACTTAAAATACCGCCTTTTCTTAAAACGCTCTTCTCCTCCTCATGGTACTACGCGTCCGTACTCCTGTCAATGCAAAGTGACAATGAACACGAATCGAGTAGGAGGTAGGCGATTATTTCGCCTGCCGACCTCTCACACCACCGTGCGTACCGTTTGGTACACGGCGGTTCAATCGACTTAACAAGCAACGCTCTTGGTTGTGTAGTAGTCTAACATTGAGATTAATCCAAACTTCGTTGTTACTACGGCTAATGTGACCGCCTGTGAGACCTCCCCGGTTAAGGTGCGTGCTCTTTCCCTCCATGCGCCTGCCGCATTTACTCGTACTTCCAGCAACTTTTGGACTTCAGTGTCTTTTGCCACCTTATCCGCCTCCATCCATGCCTGCTTCACTTCATTCGGAGCCCGAGAGCCAATCGAATCCAAAATAACCGAGGTATGTTTTGCATATCCTTATTTGCAAAAGCCCTATATGACATACCATTATTATTGTTAATCTGCATAACTCCTCCTTTTTTATTTTTTGTTTGCAAACTGTTAAAATCCCCAGAACTACATATATGTAGTTCTGGGGATAATATACTACAACCATAATCACATGTCAAGGTAAACATCACTCTTACTTTCCAACTATTCATATCGTATAATTTTGGTTTTAATGTGTGCATTTCGTTGATGTTACCGTATGGGAATAATCTTTCATTATCACCTCTCCACATCTTTCACACACATCTGCGGAATAATAATCTATTTTACAGCCTCCACTAGAATACTTATAATGATATGTAACATATCCCTTCACATAAGAATGTATGCAACCCGCTCTTTCCGTTCCACCATTCTGCAACTCTGACAAGTTATAAGATATACCGTCATCTCCCAAAAATTCCACAAAATCCAATACCTCTTCTTCCGAAAACTGTATCTCCTCCGTGGTAACTCCCCATGTTCCTTTCTCATCCTGCAGTGCCTCAAACATAACAGCATCTGCATCCCTTATTACCTGCGGATTCTCATATGCACAAACGGTCAAAGATCCCCCAAACAAAATAGCCACTCCCAATAACAGGGACACCACTTTCTCCATTCTATTTCTTTTTCTGCTCTCCATCATATTAATCAACCTCCATTTAATCATTTTTTTGCTTCCGCTTAAGTATGTCCGATATTTTACTTTGTCAAGTCCATCATCCTGCGCCATATTAATAATCAAGTTTCCATACCTCTTTCGTGCCGCTTTATCAAGATCCCGTACCACAATGGCATCGCAGCTCTGTTCACAGTAAACAGACATTGCATAAAAACAAAGATACACCAACGGGTTAAACCAATGCAGAAGAATAGCAAGCAGACTAAGATACCGCCATGCTACATCTGCCCTCTTTACATGGATCAGTTCATGTTTAAGGCTGTAATAAATCTCTTCCTCTGACAGTCCTCTTTCTGGTATGATGACATATTTTCGGAAAACTCCCATTGTACAGACCGTTTCAACTTCATCGGCACACAGTAATACAATCCTCTTTTTGATGCCAGCTTCCTTTTTAACCCTTTCAAATATCTCCAGATAATTCAACTGGCTCACCTGCGGGTTTCCAACTGCCACCTTCGCTTCGCGATATTTCCACAAATTTTTGGCACCTGCCAGCAGCAGCCCGCACACCCAGACAAACCACATGGCAATTATGTATGTCTGAAAGTTTATATGAAGTCTCCCGCCCTCTTCTATTCCAATGAAATTCATTGTCGCAATGTCATTCATGTCCCACTGCCGCCGAATACCCAGTATACGGGACAGTCCATATTTATACCCACTGTTGTACTTGGGAAACGGCAGACAGAAGAAAAGCAGGTCAAGCCTAAGCATACCGTACACCCATCCAGAAGAAATCACTCTTTTCCCAAAAACAGCGCACAGCACAATGGCAAGGAATACCAGACTTCCGCTAAGTGACATTGCCAGAATAAGCATTATATGTCCTCCAGAAACTTTCTCAGTTCGTCCGCCTCTTTCCCGCTCAGTTTTTCGCCTCCGCTGAATGCCGACATAAACAGATTCAAAGATCCGTCAAAATAGGAATCCAGAAGATGCCTCGCCCTTGCTTTCTCATACTCCTGCCTGTTTAACGCCTTAAAATACCGCCTTTTCTTAAAACGCTCTTCCCCTTCACACCGGACAGATATGACACCCTTTTGTTCCATCCGTGTTAAAAATGTAGATAATGTCTGCTTTTTCCACCCCTTTTCCGAGTCTTCTCCAAACTGTGCCGCAACGTCCCTGTAGGAATACTCCTTGTCTTCCTTCCACATCCACTCCAGAATTTCTTTTTCGGAGTCAGAAAGTAGTACTTCATTCATAGTCTTCTCCTCCTTTCTTCCTCATGGTACTACACGTCTGTATTCCTGTCAATGCGAGATGATAAAGAACACGCAAAAACGGACGACAAGTCACCCGGTCGTCCGTCACTATCATTCTTTTAAAATACAAATATGGCAGCCGTATAAGGCGGCAGGTCAAACGAAATACTGTAATCTTTAAAATTACACGGCTCTTTCACCGCCGCAATCTCAGCGGGAATCACGTTCCCGTTTCCGCCGAAACGCTTGTCGTCGCTGTTCAGGAGCAGTTTATACTTTTTCTTCTTCGGCACCCCGATCTTATAGTTCTCCCACTTCATAGGAGTCATGTTGAGGACAAACATGATATTGTTCTTGCCGGTTTTGTCCTTGCGGTAGAAACTGTATGTACTGCGGTCCGCGTCGTCAGCGTTCAGCCACTCGAAGCCCGCCCAGTCATTGTCGATCGTGTACATTGCCGGATACTTGTTGTAGAGGGCGAGCAGTTCCTTCACGTACTCGTGCATCCCCTTATTCTGCTCCTCGCCGAGCAGATTCCAGTCTAACTCCCTCGTCTCGCTCCACTCTCTCTCCTGCCCGAAATCCTGTCCCATAAAGAGCAGCTTCTTGCCGGAATGCCCTATCATATAGCCGTAGCCCACACGCAGATTCGCGTACTTATCCACAGGATAACCGGGCATCTTGTTGACCATGGAGCACTTCAGATGCACCACCTCGTCATGGGAGAGCGGCAGGATATAATTTTCGCTGCTGTTGTAGCTCATGGCAAAGGTCATGGCATAGTGGTTGTTCTTGCGGAAATATGGATCAAGCTTCATATATTCGCAGAAATCATGCATCCACCCCATGTTCCATTTGAAGCTGAATCCAAGACCATCCTCTTCCACCTTGCCCGTCACTTTCGGCCACGCCGTGGACTCCTCCGCAATGGTAAGGAAGCCGGGGTATGCGCCGTGCACCACGGAGTTTAAGTGCTTGAAGAACTCTATGGCGTCCAGATTTTCATTGCCGCCGTACTTATTCGGTACCCACTGGCCTTCCTGCTTGCTGTAATCCAGATAGAGCATAGATGCCACGGCGTCAATCCGAATGCCGTCGATATGATACTCCCTGATCCAGTAGAGAACATTCGCAATCAAGAAATTCCTGACCTCATTCTTCGCATAATTAAATATCTTCGTGCCCCAGTCGGGGTGCTCGCCGATCCTCGGATCGGGATGCTCAAAAATACACTGTCCGTCAAAACGCCCAAGCCCGTGCGCGTCAGTCGCAAAATGCGCCGGAACCCAGTCAAGGATAACGCCTATTTTATTCTTGTGCAGCTTGTTGATCAGATACATGAAATCGGAGGGATCACCATGTCTGGAAGTGGGTGCGTAATAACCTGTCACCTGATATCCCCATGAACCGTCAAACGGATATTCCGCAATACCCATAAGCTCTATATGTGTATAGTGCATTTCCTTCAGATAATCCACAATTCTGTCTGCGAACTCACGGTAATTATAGAAGCCTTCCTCCGTGCCGTCGGGATGTTTCATCCACGATCCGATGTGGCACTCATAGATCGCCATAGGCTCCTGATTATAGTCCTTGCCGTCTCTTGCCGCCATCCATGCGCTGTCCGACCATTTAAACTTACTGATATCAAAGGTTTTGGAGGCATTGCCAGGACGCATCTCCGCATAGTTTGCAAAGGGATCCGCCTTATAAAGCTTTTCGCCCGCGGGTGTGCGGATCAGATACTTGTAAAGCTCATTCTCGCCCACATCCGGGATAAAAAGCTTATAGATCCCGCCGGGACCCAGTTTCTCCATCGCATGTTTTTCTTCATCCCAGCCGTTAAAGGTTCCTATCACATGAACGCTTGCCGCGTTGGGCGCCCATACTGCGAAAAACATACCCTTCACGCCGTTTTCCACGGAAGGATGTGCCCCCAGCTTTTTATAAATGTCATAGTGCGTTCCCTGTGCGAACACATACTGGTCAGCCTCGGAGATAAATACCTCCTCCATCGTTTCCTTCTCTGCTTTCTGGGGAACCGCCTTTTCCTGTTTCCCCTGCTTTTTCTGCACTCCCGACGGCTTAGCCGCTTTCTTTACTGCCATAACCTAACCCCCTGTTTTTTATTGCATGAGAGACTAGAATAAACTGCTTTATTTTAGTAATGCATGAAGTCCTTCTCCCGCAGTATAATCATGTCCTCTTCATCATACCTCTTTGCGAGTAAAATATCCATAAAATGTTTCGGTGTTTTTTTATTGGCGTACTCGATCGCCTCGTCCACCAGATCTTTCACCTCGGAGATCGTCACTTCATGGTCGCTCGTCTGCCTGTCCGCAATCCTCGTATGAAGCGCGAGGATACCAAATTCGTCAATGGAATACTCCATGTCTTCCGCATACTGCTTCGCGTATGCCACCAACGACTCATTGTCCAGCGGTTCAATGTCCACACGCAGGTTAAAACTGTTTGTGAGCGCGCTGTTTTTGGAAAGCAGCTCATTCACTTCCGCCTTCGTGCCCACAAGCAGCGCCAGAAGACCCATATTCTCCTTCTCAAGCACCTTGATCACGGACGCCACGGTAGCCGCCTTCAGCTTCGCCGCCTCCACAATAATCAATGCGCCGTTATCCATTTTGGAGAAAGTCGCTTCCACATCCTTCTTATTTAAGATGTGTCCCTCGATCTTTGCCACCTTCCCGGAAAAATTGCTGTCATTGTACTGCATTTCCCGGATCAGCGCTTTCGCCAGCGACATTGTCGTAAGCTCTTCTTCGCCGGTGATAATGATATTCCCCGTGCAGGACGCCAGACTCATATTATCCAGCACATGGATCAGCTGTTTCCTCGACTTGCGCTGATGCACAAACTTTCCGAAAAGCTCCTGTTCTTCCGGGCTGAGTTCCCTGTCCTTCGCGATTTCCTCCTCGGAATCCGCCTCTCCTGCCTCCTGTACCGGAGCCGCTTCCCTCGCCGGCTTTTCCGCCGGCTTCTGTGCGTCTGCCTCCGCAGTTTCCGCATCGTCCAAAACATCCGTATCTTCCGATTCCGGAACCGTTTCCTGCTCTTCCTCCCGCGCCGGAGCCGCTTCCGCCTTCTTCGCCGGAACCTCCCGGTCCGGCACATCATCCGGGAAAACCACTTTCTTCACGTGCGGATTTTTACTGGATTCCTTCATAATTGCCGCCATAAAGGCTTTTTCCAGTTCTTCCAGAAGACCGTTCTTAGTCGCCTCGTCAAAGCTTGCAAACAGACTGCCCGTCTGCGCCATAATATGCTGGCGGACGTCCTCCATCCGCTTTTCCTGATTATCCTTTTTCATCTGTTCCCACTCAGCCATAATATCGTCGATGCTGAGCTGGCCAGTGATCTGTTTCTCCACTTTTTCCGCGTCGGGCAGTACAAAACTGATCTGTCCGTCGTACTCCTGCGCCAGATATTTATCGTATTCCGTGGGCTTGGATGCTGCCAGCGCCTGCTCCCTGAGCGCTCTTGCCTGCAGCCGCTCCGCCTCTCTCGTCATTTCCTCTATGATTTTCTGTGCGTCAAACGCCACCGTGTCATCCCGCACGATCTCTTCGCTTGCCGTCTGCAGTTCTTCTTCATTCAAGGCATTTATATTAGGCAGTTTCGCTGTTTCCTCCAGAAGCGGCGCAATGATCGTATCCGTGATAGACGGCTCGGGCTTCCGCTCTCCCGGCTTCCCGAAAGGTATCGGCTCCTTTTTTGCAGAAACCTCCGGCTCCTCAAAAACTTCCCCGGCTTCATATGCCTCCTCCGGCGCGGCCTCTTCCACATCCTCCGAAAAGTCCGAAGTCTCCTCAAAATCATCCATGTCCACTGACATGTCATCCGGCTCCTGCACACCGCGGGGTACGTCCTCCCCGTCGTCCAGAACCTCTTTCATGCTCTCCGCCAGCGCCATCTGCAGATTTATGGTATTATACTGCCCCACATCCACCGTCTTGACCTCGGGCAATTCCGTGGTGGGCGCCGCCAGCACGTCCTCCTCATCCCCGTAGAGCCCGGTTTCGCCGTGGCTGATCTCTTCCGCCACCTGTGTGTCCCCCGAAATCCCGTCGGATTCTTCCTCCACCTCCGGCTCCTCGTCCACATTTTCTCCCGCGCTTCTTCCCTCTATGTAGGCGTCATATTTTTCCTGCTGCTCCGGGTCAAGCGGCTGATGCAGCGCCTTAAGCTCAAGCGCCTTGATCACATATCGTCCCTCGCCAAACCAGAGGAACATCTCGTCACATTCCTCCACGCATTTCGTGGTCAGACCGATGCGGTGGTACAGATAAGCCAGCTCATACACCCACTTCTCTCTCGGCTCCCGTTTCTTAAACTCCTCCAGAATCGCGATCCGCTCTTCTATACTGACGTCCAGCGCCTCATAAAGGCGGTACTGCAAAACATAGCGCCCCGTGTCTCTCGGCGCGATCTGCACAAATTCCTTATAGTATTCGCTTGCCTGATCGTACTCTCCCATCTTGATGCAAAGCTCGCACAGGGAGTAGATGATCAGCCTGCCCGTAGGGTGTTTTTCATAGGCGAGGAGAAGAATGTCCTTGCTCTCCTGAAACCGTCTGTTAATCTTATACAGATCGCTGATCGTGCAGAGCATCATCACGCTTCTGACCCTGCGCCAGTCAATCTTATCAGCGATCTTTGCCGCCTCCGCGTACTCTCCCTCTGCAATCAGCGCTTTGATCTCATCTGCGCTTGCTTTGTACTCAAACTTATCCAAGGTACCCACCTCATCAACGTACTTTCACTGTTTTATCCGTTTACACAATGACCCTATTATCTGTTTCAGTTTACCATAGTCCCTTATCAATGTAAACAAAATCCGTCGAAAAAAAGCACCTCTTCTCCCAATATATGGAACTGTATCCCGGAAAAATCACCTTATCTTGTATTTATATGGAATCCACCTCTCACTTTCCCATCCGCAGAAGGCGGTCGGATAATTCTGCAAACTGTTCCAAAGTAAACGTTTCCCCGCGCACCATTGGGGAGAGACCCATCTCTTCCAGCGCCGCCTCCACCTGCCCTCTTGTCACGCTTAATCCCCCCGCATTGGCAAGACCATTTGCCAGCGTTTTCCGTCTCTGGTTAAAAGACGCCCGGATGACGGCAAACAGAAACGCCTCGTCAGCCGTTTCCACCGGCGGTTTCTCATATCTTGTCAGCCGCACCACCGTGCTGTCCACGTTGGGACGGGGCAGAAAGCAGGACGCCGGCACTCTCGCAACAATCTCCGGCTTCGCGTAATACTGCACCGCCAGCGACAACGCCCCGTAATCCTTGGAACCCGGTCCCGTCTGCATACGGTCCGCCACCTCGCTCTGCACCATGACCGTGATGCTCGCAAGCGGCATCCGGCTCTCAAAAAGCGCCATAATAATCGGCGTCGTTATATAATAGGGAAGATTCGCCACCACCTTGAAGGGATGTCCGCCGTTCTCCTCTGCCAGCGCGCCAAGATCCACCTTCAAGATATCCGCACACATCACTGTGACATTGTCATAAGGAGACAATGTCTCTTCCAGAATCGGTATAAGTTCCCTGTCAATTTCTACTGCCACGACCCGTTCTGCCGCCTCCGCAAGGTACTGCGTCATAGTGCCGATTCCCGGACCGATCTCCAGAACGCAGTCATCCTTCGTAATCTGCGCCGCCTCCACGATCTTTGCGAGAATGTTGGCGTCGATCAGAAAATTCTGCCCGTATTTCTTCTGCATACGGAACTGATGTTTCCTAAGTATCTCCGATGTGTTTGTAAAATTACCTAAGTCAGCCATAACCCGCCTTTCTGTGCCGCCCCCAACGCCCTCATAACCCGAAGAGTTTTCTCGCGTTCTGCTCCGTGATTTCCACCACTTCCTCGCAGGGAATCCCCTTAAGTTCCGCGATCGCTTCCGCCACAAAGGGCAGATTCAGCGAGGAATTGCGCCCTCCCCGGTACGGCTCCGGCGCAAGATACGGACTGTCCGTCTCCAGAAGAATCTTTTCCAGAGGAATATACTGCACCGCCTCTTTCAGCTTCTTCGCATTCTTAAAAGTAATGACGCCGCCGATACCGAAATAGAAATCCATGTTCAGATATTCCCGCGCCATCTCCTTCGCATAAGAAAAACAGTGCACCACGCCGCCGATCTCCCCCGCGCGATGCGCCTGCATGATGTCCAGCGTATCCTTCGCCGCCTCTCTGGAATGGATGATCACGGGAAGCTTTACTTCCCTCGCCAGCACAAGCTGTCTGGCAAACCACTCCTTCTGCACGGATACCGCCGGCTCGGGATAATGGTAATCCAGTCCCGTCTCGCCTACCGCAACAATCTTTTCATGGCTGCACCACGCGCGCAGCCGCTCCATGCCTTCCTCCGAAAGCTCCTCCACCTCGCTGGGATGCACACCCACCGCCCCATATATAAAAGGGTACTGCTCCGCCAGCTTCACCGTCGCCTCGCTCCCCGCCAGACTGGCGCCGATATTGACTACCGTGCCGATCCCGTGCGCCGCCAGTGAAGAAAGCAGCTCCTCCCTGTCCGCATCAAAATCCTCGTCATCATAGTGCGCATGACTCTCAAAGATCATATAATCTCTCCCTTCCGCCGCTCATATCCCGTGGTTATTAGCGCCGCATAAGCCAGTCGTTTCAATCTGTGAATAATGTACCATTTTGATCCTGCAAATGCAAATACTAAAAAATTTTGTAATATTCTTAAAAAACTTTAAAAAAATACTTGCATTACGGTAAACATTATACTATAATAACTCTTGCGTTGCACCGCTAGCTCAGTTGGTAGAGCACCTGACTCTTAATCAGGGTGTCCAGGGTTCGAGCCCCTGGCGGTGCATTTGGAAGGACTGTTTTTGGAGACGTAAGCGCTCTGGGGACGGTTCTTTTTTCATCTGTATAAATCCATCCACGGTGCCGTAATCGAGAGCGCCCCGAACTTCCCCTTCTCCACTTCCTGCACAATTCCTTCTTTACTTACACGGATCAGCCTGTCCGCCAACGACATGGAATCCGCCAGATTAATTGTCAGAATCACCACCGCCAGCCCTTTATCCAGAAGCATTTCCATCATTTTCCAGATAAATACGCGGTGCGTCAGATCCGCCCCCCTAAAAGGCTGCACACACACCACTACTTTCGGCTTCTGCAGCAAAACCCTCGTATACACAAGCTGGTATTTCTCCTTTTCCCCAAGCGTTTCCACCGGCTTTTCAAAAACATCTTCTCCAAGCCTCTTTGCATACTCCTTTTTGACACTGTTCTTCATACTGGTATTTTTCCATATGCCCGGCACCCGTCGGGACAATCCCATACAGAGATTATCCAGATAACTCATCCCCTGAAACACCATTGTCTTGGTAGGATCAGCCGCAATCAACGCGAGGTCTTGGTCAATGGAATCCATGGTAATCAGCGCGATTTCCATGTCGCCGCCAATGTCAGGCAGCAGAGCATAGCTAATAATTTCTTTTTCATACTTTGTCCTCCTTTTTGATCTATCGCTATCCGCTTACGCGGTATCAGCCCTTTTTCTTTTTTGAAAACTGCCCGCTTCTGAGCACAATATCCAGAAGTACCGCCAAGAGGAGACACGCCGCCGATTACGCCTGCGGCAACACCGTACATCTCATACATATTTCCCGCTTCCATATTGCCCATGCCCGCCTGTGCACACAGGATCAGTCCAACCACCCATGAACACACCGCGCTGACCAGATAGGTTTTCGTGGTGGTCGCCACCACGTTGACGCCGGAAAGTTTCGCCGCATCAATGTTGGAACCGATCGCGTATATATGTCTCCCCGTCCTTGTCTTGGAAAGCAGGAAGAAGAAAATGATAAACATGATAATGGCGATCCAGAACGTATTATATATACCTGCGGTAGTTCCGTAATAAAAGAAATTCTGGAACGCATCGCCCGTCTCTTTTCCTACGCCCGTGGCAATCGCATCTGTGTTGCGGTTATTGTTCACCATGTAGGCGATGCCGCGGCCTACAAACATTGTACCGAGAGTGGCGATAAAAGGCGGCAGTTTAAACTTCCCTACCAGAATACCGTTGATCACACCGATTACCAGACAGCACAGCAGCGCCACCGTAACTGCGAGAAACGGGTTGGTGCCAAGCGTCATAAGCGTCGCCGAGATCATCGCGCTCATCGCCACCATGGAACCGATAGAAAGATCGATATTTCCCGTAATCAATACATAGCTCTGCGCGATACCGATCAGCAGATACTTTGACATGGAACGCAGCAGATTCAGAATATTGTTGCTGGAAAAAACGGCGGGGTTGATCAGTCCGAACGCTATGTAAATAATAATCAGTCCGGCAAAGCCAGTGAGCGCCGCCCCCATGCCCTTAACCGCCAGAAGTTTTTTGATAGGACTTTTGTTATTCATCTTATATTTCCTCCTTGCCGCTCTGGGCGTTAATTTTCTTATCCTCAAAGGTAGTTGCCAGCGTCAGAATTTCGTTCTGTGTCGTATCCCTCGCCATAACCTCCCCCGTAATCCTGCCATCACACATGACAATGATCCGATCCGCGATCCCCATGACCTCGGGCATTTCTGAGGAGACGAACATTACGGCAATTCCCTGCTTTTTCAGCTCATTCATCAGATTATAAATTTCTACCTTGGCTCCCACGTCGATACCCCGCGTCGGCTCATCGAAAATAACCACCCTGGAATCTCTCGCCAGCCACTTCCCGACTACTACTTTCTGCTGATTACCGCCCGAAAGGTTCCCGGAGTCCACCTCCACGTCCGGCGTCTTTATTTTCAGATCCGCCACAGCCTTTTCACACAGCGCATCCTCCTTTTTACTGTCCACCACACCCAGTTTATTGCAGACAATATCCAGATTTGGAAGTGTCAGATTATGCCGGATGCTGAGTTTGGTGCACAGACCGTCTTTCTTCCGGTCTTCCGGCGCGAGTACGACACCGTTTCTGATCGCGTCCACCGGGCACTTGATCTCAATCTTCCTATCATCCACATAGATTTCGCCGCTTTCTTTCGGATCCACCCCGAAAATGGCACGGGTTGTCTCCGTCCGCCCTGCGCCCATCAGTCCGGCAAAGCCTACAATTTCGCCCGCATAGACCGAGAAATTGATGTTCCGCACCATCTTTCCGGCGTTCAAGTTTTTCACCTCAAATACTTTTTTCCCCTTTTGGCACTCTACACGCGGAAACTTTTCCTTGATCTCACGCCCCACCATATGGCTGATGATCTGCTCCATGGTGACATCCCCGAAATTCATGCTGGTAATATACTGACCGTCCCGCATGATTGTCACCCTGTCCACAATATGCTGCAGCTCTTCCAGCCGGTGCGATATGTATACGATGCCTTTTCCCTCGGATTTTAACTTCCTGATAATACGAAAAAGATCTTCAATCTCCCTCGCCGTCAGCGAAGAAGTCGGCTCATCCATAATCAGTATCTTTGCGTTGATTGAAAGCGCTTTCGCAATCTCCACCATCTGCTGTTTCGATACCGGCAGTTCACCGACTGTTTCCTTCGGATCGATATCAATCTTCAGATCATCCAGAATGCGCTTTGCCTCCTGCTCCATCTTTGCATTGTTCAAGGCAAAGCGTCCTCTGATCTCACGCCCCAGAAACATATTTTCGGCTACCGAAAGATGCCGGCACATATTCAATTCCTGATGAATAATCGCCACACCCACTTCCTGCGCCTGTTTCGGCGTCAGATCCCCGTATGCCTTTCCGAATATCTTCAAAGAACCGTCGTCCCTCGTATAAACGCCGCTCAAAACTTTCATCAGCGTGGATTTGCCAGCCCCGTTTTCTCCCAGAAGCGCCATAACTTCGCCGGACCGTAATTCAAAATTAACATGATCCAGCGCCTTTACGCCTGGAAATGTTTTACAGATATTTTCCATGGAGACGATTACTTCATTCATGTTCTGACCCCCTGTTCCCTTCTATATTTTCAGTATAGCAGAATCCCATTTTTGCAAAAGGGTGGGGAATTTTCGTTTTATGGGGGGATTTTTATGTAATTTTCATGTTTTTGAAAAGAAAAAAGAACAAATTCTGAAATATTGCACAGAGAACCGATGTGTATAAAGCATCCGGGCGTCATGTTGCACAAATCCGTGCGCGGACACGGCGCATTTTGGCAGCCTGCCCCCGCAGGGCTTTCCTGACGGGCCAAGATACCGGGGTCAGAACCCCACCCCCAGCAACTCTATCAGCGCGCCGCCAGCCACGCCAAGCGCATACAGAAGCCCGAAGATCCGCAGGTTTTCCTTCTTATCCTCATTTACCCGGAGAAGCACCAGAAAGCCCACGCCGGAGCCCGACAAAAGACCCGCCATCAACGCGCCTGCGCCGAGCACACCGCCCAGATAGAGCTGGGTCAGTATGACGGAGGACGCGCAGTTGGGGATCATACCCACAAGAGCCGACACAAACAGGCTGAGCGCAGGCTTATTTAACACCACCGCCGCCAGCGTGTCCTCGCCGACCAGCGCAATTCCAAAGTTCAAAATCAGGGAAACTACTATTATATATAAGAATATTTTCCACGTGTGGCTGAAAGCCGACCGCCAGATGCCCCTCTCACAATGACAGTGCTGCCGCTCGCACAGATGCTCGATCTGCGGCTCTTCCTTCTTCCGGAACAGCACATCCACGAGAAATCCCGCCACAAGCGCAAAAAGCACTTTGGCAAGAAGAATCTTTCCGATCATGGAAATCCCCACATTTTCGGAAACCATAATGGGCAGCATTTCATCGGAAGTAGACAAAAACACCGCCACCAGCGTTCCCATCGTAATGATTCTGCCCGCATAGAGGTTTGCCGCCGCCGCAGAAAAGCCGCACTGTGGAAAGATACCCAGAATACCGCCGATCGCAGGCCCTGCTTTTCCCGATTTTTGGACAACCGCCTGCATCTTCCCGCCCGTCCAGTGCTCCAGACATTCCATGACAAGATAAGCCAGAAAAAGAAACGGCAGAATCCTGAGGCTGTCTATATACGTATCATGTATCACATCCAAAATGATATCCATACTTTCCTCCATACTGTTTGTGCCCCGGTTCCGGGACACAGCGAAAGTTACCAATCTATGATACCATTCTTTGAAAAAAAAGCAAGCGGTGGTAATTTTGCACAAAAAGAGCCGATTCTTCTCTTTTCACCAAATTTCTGCGAAATAATGATTGATTCCTTGGGAAAAATGTACTAATATAGAATTGTGTAGCTTTTATGAGGGAGGTTCGGAATGGAAGGCTTAAAAAATATCATGGAGGATGCCGTGGAATATCAGCTCAATAAGCTGCTGCCCACGATGCCCGAGGTTTGTTCCTGCGATAATTGCAAATTGGACATGATGTCTTATGCGTTGAACAGGCTGTCACCCCAGTATGTCCGCACAGATACCGGCGCGCTTTTTCAGAAATTAAACAATTACCAGCCACAGGCTGAGGTGGAAATTCTCGCTACTGTGATGTCTGCAATTAACAAGATCGGTTCACATCCCCAGCATAATTGATTTTATTAGTTTATGACGCAAAACCGGATGCATGTGCACCCGGTTTTTTTCATGCCATCTATTTTAGTCCTCCACGATCTCAATCTCTACTTCTCTTTCTTCCCTTGTTTCATAATAATAAATATTTAGTTCCACCTCTTCCCGAAGCTGCTTCTCATAGTCCTCCTTCGTCGTCACTGAGAAATCGTCCGCTTCCCCGTTCCATCTGCACGCCACCAGATACGACGCGCCGTCCTCCCCGACAAACAGTACATCAACCAGCCTGCTCACCATTTTATCCGTAACGTTCACCCTGTAATAACTCTTCACTTCTTTATAGCTTCCCCGGATTTTCAGCTTTTCCTCCAAAAAGTCCTGCGCCTGCCTCTTGATATTGGCAATTTTTCCCGACGCCTCTGAAACAGTGGGTCTGACCGCCTCGGCTTCCTGGATATCGTGGCTGTACGACAGGGAACGCAATGTGCCGTCCGACGCGTTTATATGGAAATAATAATATCGGTAATTTCCATAATCGCTCCAGTTCACGCAGTATGTGTCTGCAACGATTACCGGTTCCACATCGGACTCATTATAATAATGATTTAACTCCATACCGCTCCCGTCAAGCCCGAACACCTGCTGCAAATATCCTGTCGCAGTCTCCACCGCCTGTTCTTCCGTGATGCCGCCGGACGCAACCACCTCTTTGACCTGTTCCCGCTCCGCCGCCTCTCTCTTGGCAAGTTCCTCGGCGCGCTGCTCCTGCAGGGCGTAATCCTGCTTTCTCTCAAAATCAATTTTCTGAAGAATCTCTTCGTCCGTCAGTTCCCTGTCCACCGGCAGGTAAAATACACCCGTGGTCGTAAGAAAACAAAACTCATGCTCTTTCGCCTCCTCCTCACTGTCCACCATTGTCAGCTCTCCTGTCGGAAAAAGACCGTTCATATACTGCGCATAGAGTTCTCCCCGGCGCGTCTTTTCCCCTTCCGTGTACTCTCTTGTGGAACTGTTTGCTTCGGCCTGCTGATTCTGTATCTGTTCCGCAATCTGTGCAACCTCCTCCTCAGGCAGGCTCTCCATCCGCTCCCGCACCAGAGAAGTTACCACCGCCCGCACAGGCACGCTTAGAATCCCTACTGTCACAATGCAGACAGCCACGGCTGCAGCCATCCGCAGGATTCCCGTATATCTGTGCGCTTTTTTCTTCGCTCGTATTTCCAGAATCATCTGCTCCTGTTTCTGTTTGTCAAAATCTATCCCGTTCACCGCGTTCCTCAAATCTGTTATATTCATATGCTCTCATCCTTTCTCTGCACTTGCCTCTGTCTCTTTCCCACATCAGCGCACATCACTCCTGCTCCAGCCGCAGGCGCAGCAGTTTCCTCCCTCTCTGCAGGCGCTTTTTCACCGCATTGACGGAAATCCCGAGTATTTCCGACACTTCTGTCGTTTTGTATCCTTCTATATAATACAAGTACACCGCCTCCTTTACGGGGAGAGGCAGGCTGATCAGTTCCACAAGCACCTGACTGTACTCCGGGTCTTCATAACTTGCCGTGACTTCCTCCAGCGATATCTTCGGATGCCGCATCTGGAACCGGCGCATATCGCGGCAACGGTTCTGCGCCACTTTAATCAGCCACGCCTTTTCATGTTCCCCGTCCCGGAATTCCTTCCTGCGCTCCAGATATCTGCATATCGTATCCTGCACCGCGTCCTGCGCGTCCGCCTCGTTTCCCAGCATAACCACGCAGATTCTGTAGAGCATGGGACTATATGTTGTCACCACTTCCTCTGTTGTCATAAATTTTCACCTTTCCCAATCCATGGATCGTTTTTTGAGTCCTCTACTTATAACACGCTGCAGTCCCCCAAAAGGTGCCACGGAGTAAATTCCTGCAAAATTAACTCCCGAGACCGGCTTCGCGGTCTCGCACTTTCTCAACGAAATCAGACACGGCCTGCACATAAAATAAAGGACAGAAAACTTTCGTCTTCTGCCCTTCTGCTTCTTATCTTTATACGGTAACTTTCTGCTTGTCCACCGCCTTGGCTATATAGGACTCCACCTCGTCCTTCGGTATGGAGAGCGCCAGAGACATTTCACTGTAAAGCAGTTCTTCCGCCTTGTGCAGATACTGCTCATCGGAGGAAAGAACCTTCTTTCCTTCGTTAATACGGCTCCTCTTCCGCTTATAAAGCGTCTTTATAATCTGCACCAGACTCCGGGAATCGTAAGTGCGGATCGCTTCCTTATAGGTCTGCTCCCTGCGCTTCTCCTCCTGAATCCACATGGTATCGATTTCCTCGATCTGCGCAATCAGTTTCTCCGCTTCTTCCCTGTTCATAATCCTGCGCATGACGATCTTTTCGTTGTCCACAGGCGTGTAAATCGTGCTGGCTTTCTCAAATACCGGCTCCAGCACATAATACTTTTTCTTTAAATCCGACCGGTCAATCGGATTCCCGGTAATGTCAATAACGCGACAGACACCATGTCCGCCACACATGATCAGTTCGCCCTTCTCAAACATAGCACCCTCCAAATTTTCTGACCCTTGTCTGTTGACAGCTCCAATTGCGGCGGCTCGTCCATAATTACAGTGCGCCAATCCGCAGTACCCCTACTCTCATTGTAACACTTCAAAAACTTCCTCGTAAGTACATTTCGGAATGGAAAACCATTTTCGGCACATTTTATGGCGTAAGCCGTCTCTTCTGTTGTGAAAATTTGCTAATAAAAGATGTCTGAAAAAGCGATTCCTAAAAATACCCCTTACAAAATTATAGTTTCCTCTCACACAAACATTGATGATTCTGCGCCTTATATTAACGCGTTTTAAAATTATCACAGATAAATCTCGTCTCTTCCATCGGGAAAATACGGATCATAATCCCCTTGAACATCTTCGCCGCCTCAAAGCGGGAAAGGATAATCACCATCTGATCCCCGGGAAAAGGAAGAATATCTATGGAATCTACGTCCTCTTTCGCGTTTACCAAGGTTGCCTTTGGCGGATTGATATCCACGGTTTTGTTAATCATCTCCGTAAGAGAGATCGCGGAAGAACCCATCATCTGATTCATAACCTCAGACACACAGGACAGGTGCATTTCATTGAGCTCGCCGGGAGCTGCAGTTCCCGGTCCGCCCATCATCAGATCCATGATTACCTTAACGTCGTTTTCCTTGAACATTAAAAGATTATTGCCATGAAAATCGTCCTTGTAGTCAATCTGAACCGTGACACTACCCATACCAAACGCCGACAGAATATTTTTAATATCCGCGCTGTTTACCACCTTCACTGAAGGCGGACTGACCTTGATAACCTGTCTCGTCAATGTATTTAATGAGGTCGCGGAATGAGACATGCAAATATGCGCTGCCTCAGCCATTTTATCCTGATCTAATGGTGCCAGTTGTCCCATACGTCTGCTACATCCTTCTCCTAAATAGTCGCACTATCCCGATGCTAGTCGTTCTATTATACTATACCTCATTTTTATCCCATAGTGCAACCTCTTATTTAGAAAATGTAGGGAAAAATAATATCTATTTTTATTCCGCCTCCCTGAGTCTCTCCACCACGGACCGTTTTGCCACATAATGATAGGAAAATAAGGGAATCACCGCTCCGATCGCGAGGAACACAGGCGCTACCACAAGGATCGGCATCACAGTCAGATGATAGCTGAAAAACCAGAACATCCCCTCCAGCACATCGCTGGCCAGCGGTCCCATGACAAACGTCAAAATCAACGTAATCACCACGGAACTTCCCGCAAACACCATGCCCTCCGTAATCAGCATCTGGTTGAGCTGTTTTCCTGTCATGCCGACGGACTGCAGCACCGCAAACTCCCGCTTTCTCGCCATAATGCCCGTGAGGATTGCGTTCAGGAAATTTAAGATGCCCACCATGCCGACAATCAGCGCAGCGCCGCTGCCCACCATCACAAACATATTGCGGAAACCGTAAAACTCTTCCTCCT
>ERZ778511.728-NODE-728-length-28641-cov-5.404009_pt1 | contig 28641 bp, 15 predicted proteins | sample MGYA00510347_ERZ778511 | MGnify/ENA primary metagenome ERZ778511 (study PRJEB29527, sample SAMN07138967) | mouse gut metagenome | material: feces | host: mouse | place: China:Nanjing | collected 2016-01-25 ...
TTCTGCGACACCGGCATGGTGTGCCCCCTGGCGAAGATGTACACCCTGGGCAGCTCCTTCATGCCCTCCGCCGACCACGCCGGTGGACTGCGCTTCCACGGCATGAGCTCCATCCTCAGCCAGCTGTACGCCGACGGGCTCATGGAGGCCGTGTCCGTGAAGCAGACGGACGTCTTCGAGGCGGCGGAGTATTTCGCCCGGGTGGAGGGCATCCTGCCCGCCCCGGAGTCCAGCCACGCCATCCTGGCGGCCATCAACGAGGCGCAGCGGTGCAAGGAGACCGGCGAGGAGAAGACCATCCTCTTCGGCCTCACCGGCACGGGCTACTTCGATCTGGTGGCCTACGAGAAGTTCCACGATGGAGAGATGCAAAACTCCATCCCCACCGACGCAGACATCGCCAAATCCCTGGCCCAGCTGCCCAAGGTGCAGTGATCGCCGTGGTGCGCTTCGCGGAAGAAAGGGACCTGCCCCGGGTCAACGAGCTGCGCAGGCAGGTCAGCGAGCTCCACGCCGCCGGTCGTCCGGATATTTTCAAGCCCGGCTTTCCACAGGGATTGCAGGACTACGCGTATACCCTTCTGCGTGGAGAGGAGAGCGGGATCCTCGTGGCCGAGCGCGGCGGCGTGATCTGCGGCATGGCGGCCATAGAGTACCTGCACAAGCAGGACTCTCCGTACAGCTATGAGCGGAGGAGCTATCATGTCATTGAGTTCGGCGTGGACGAAGCCTACCGGCGGCAGGGCGTGGGCCGGGAGCTGATGGACTTTATGGAGGCCGATGCCAGAGCCAAGGGGTTTTCCAGCATCGAGCTGGACCTGTGGGCCTTCAACGGGAGCGCCCGGGCCTTCTATGAGGCCCTCGGCTTCCACACCTACCGTCTCCTCATGGAGCGGGATCTGCGCGAAGAACCATAAGGGGGATAAGGAGGAGGCCGGTAAACACCGGCCTCCTCCTTTGTGCGCCGACAGCGTACAAAACCCGCTTTTGCAATACTTTTTGTGGCGGTTTTGGGCAAAAACAGATGACATCGGGCTCAAAGTGTGGTAAGATGGCAAAAATAGAACCGACCGCTGTAAAAGGAGAAACGCTATGGAGGAACGAGAGCACAGGGTAATCGAACAGATTCTGGAGCTGCTGCGGGACCCCCGGGACGGGAAGGAGCTGGAGCCGGCCCGGAGGCTGATGGAGTTTATGGAGGAGATGCCCGGGGGATTCCTCATCTACCGGGCCGGGGGCGGAGAGGAGATCCTGTACGCCAACCGGGGGCTGCTGCGGATCTTCCAATGCGAGAATACCGAGGAGTTCATGGCGCTGACCGGGGGATCCTTCCGCGGCATGGTGCATCCGGAGGACCTGGAGGAGGTGGAGGAGAGCATCCGCTGCCAGATCGCCGCCAGCCGGTTCGACCTGGACTATGTGGAATACCGGATCATCCGGCGGGACGGTGCGCTGCGCTGGATCGAGGACTACGGCCACTTCATCCGCAGCGAGGCCATGGGGGATGTGTTCTACGTCTTTCTGGCCGACGCCACGGAGAAGACGGAGAGCCGCCGGAGGGAGAGGGAGCACCTCCTCCGGGAGAAGGAGCAGAGCGACCGGGAGCGGGACCGCATGAACCGGGAGCACGACCGCCAGCTGGAGGTCATAGAGGGCCTGGGGGCCAGCTACGACTCCATCTTCTACGCGGACCTGGAGAAGGACAAGATCCTCCCCTACCGGCTCAGCTCCCGCACGGAGGACCTCTTCATTTCCCCCAGCCGCACCCTGGACTACGCCAAGTGCCTCCAGCAGTACATCCTCCGGTGGGTCCACCCGGACGACCGGGAGCGGGTGGTCCGGGAGACGGAGACGGACTACGCCCGCCGCCGCCTGGCGGAGGAGTCCGCCTACTGCATCAACTACCGGGTGCTGGACGGCGGGGAGACCCAGTATCTCCAGCTGCGCTTTATCAACGTGGGCCAGGGGGACCGGCCCCGGCAGCTGGTTTTGGGGTGCCGCCGGATGGACGAGGAGCTCCGCCGGGAGCTGGAGCAGAAGCAGATCCTGGAGGAGGCCCTGCACCAGGCCAACGCCTCCATCAGCGCCAAGAATACCTTCCTCTCCAATATGTCCCACGATATGCGCACCCCCCTCAACGCCATCTTCGGCTTCACCGCCCTGGCCCGGAACAGCCTGGCCCGGGGCGGCGCGGAGAGCCGGGGGGCAATGGAGGGCTACCTCAACCGGATCGAGGACGCCAGCCGCCAGCTCCTGGACCTCATCGACAAGGTGCTCACCCTCTCCTGGATGGACACCAAGGAGGCCCAGGCGGAGGAGTCCCCCTGCTGCCTGGGGGAGATCCTGGAGGAGGTCCGGGACTTCCTCCTGCCCCAGGCCAGGGAGAAAAGCATCGACTTCACTCTGGACTGCTCCGGCGTGCGCCACGACGCGGTCTACGCCGACCGGGAGAAGCTGAGCCAGCTGGTGATGTACCTGGCCAACAACGCGGTGACCTACACCCCCGCCGGGGGCAGCGTGTCCATCACCGCGGCGGAGGCCAAGGAGCTGCCCCACGCCGCCTCGGTCTACCGCATCGCCGTGCGGGACACGGGGGTGGGCATCGGGCCGGACTTCCTTCAGCAGATCTTTGAGCCCTTTACCCGGGAGCGGAACACCACCCTCAGCGGTATCCACGGGGTGGGGCTGGGGCTGACCATCGCCAAGAACCTGGCGGACCTGCTGGGGGGCGCCATCGAGGTGTCCAGCGCCGTGGACCACGGGAGCACCTTCACCGTGACGCTGCGCCTGCGGACCCAGCATGCGGAGGCGGCAGAGGAGGATACCGAGCCCCCCGCCTGCCACCGGATCCTGGTGGTGGAGGACAACGAGCTCAACCGGGAGATCGAGGTGGAGGTCCTGACCACCTTGGGCTTCGAGGTGGACACGGCGGAGGACGGCAGCATCGCCGTGGAGCGCCTCCGGAGCGGGGAGCGCTGGGACATGATCCTGATGGACATCCAGATGCCGGTGATGGACGGCTGGACCGCCACCCGGACCATCCGCGCCCTGCCGGACCCGGACCTGGCGGGCATCCCCATCGTGGCCCTGTCGGCCAACGTGTTTGAGAGCGACATTCAGACCTCCCTGGACGCGGGCATGGACGCCCACCTGGCCAAGCCCGTGGACGTGCCGGAGCTGCTTCGCACCATCAAGGAGATCACCGCCCGCTGAGTTCTTTTCCTGCGGGGGAGGCGCCAGAGAAAAACCGTGTCAGGAGGCAGCATGATAAACGAATCGGAATTTTACGCCTATGTTGCGGAGCACCAGCCAAATATCTGTCAGGTGACCGTGATGCAGCACGGCGAGACCGTGATAAACGACACCTGGAATGGCTACAACAGGGACGATACCGTCCATACGATGTCGGTCACGAAGAGCGTCGTTTCCCTGTTGGTTGGGATCGCAATCGAACGGGGATTGATCGGCAGTGTAGATGATTGTGTGCTGGAGTATTTTCCGGACTACAAAATCAAGCGGGGGGAGAAGACCATTCAAAAGGTCACCCTGAAACATCTGCTGACCATGACCGCACCTTATAAATACAGAGCCGAGCCCTGGTCCAGAATATGCGTGCAGGAGGATTGGAGCATTGCCGCCCTGGACTTTCTGGGCGGCAGGCGCGGCCTGACCGGAGCGTTTCAATACTCCACGCTGGGTATTCATATTCTCACCGGGATCATTGCGGCAAGAAGCAAAATGACAACGGCGGCGTTTGCAAACCAATATCTGTTTGAGCCGTTGGCGATTGCGCCAAGGGAGATATATGTTGCTCCCGACGCCGAGGCGCACAAGGCTTTCACCGTAGGGAGGGAACCAAAAGGAAACATCTGGTTTTCTGACGGCAAGGGGGTGGGGGCGGCCGGATATGGCCTGTGCCTGTCTGCGGAGGAAATGGCAAAAATCGGCCTGCTCTGCCTGAATGGGGGCGTCTTTTGCAATAGGCGCATTGTCTCTGAAAAATGGCTGGAAGAAAGCACGGCGGTTCGGCTGTGCTGTGGAGAAAAATTCCGCAATATGAAGTACGGCTATTTGTGGTGGATCACGGATGAAAAGGAGGGGAGCTATGCGGCTATCGGCAACAGCGGGAATGTCATCTATATCAATCCCCGGAAGGATTTGACCGCAGCGGTTTCCGGCTATTTCAAGCCCACCGTGTTTGACCGGATCGATTTTATCAGAGAACAGATCGAGGCAAGGCTCTGAGAGCCTGTTCAGCATGTCCCGGCGAGGCGGAATCAGGGGAAAAATCCGGGGGAAAATTAGAGGAGAAGGGATTGTTTTTGGCTGGAATTTATGATATTCTAGCAGTCGGTGCGTTCCCGTTCCGGAACGCGCGGGATACGAATGATAAGCTGGAGGGCAAAAAATATGCTAACTGCTATTGTGGGCATCAACTGGGGCGACGAGGGCAAGGGCCGAATGGTCGATCTGCTCAGTGAGCGCTACAATGTCGTCGTCCGCTACCAGGGCGGCAACAATGCCGGACACACCGTGGTCAACGACAGGGGGAAATTCATCCTGAACCTCATGCCCTCCGGCATCCTCCGGGAGGGGACCGTCAACGTACTGGGGCCCGGCATGGTCGTGGACCTGGAGCACCTGTGCGGTGAGGTGGCCCGCCTGCGGGAGGGGGGCATTGCGGTGACGCCGGAGAACCTGAAGATCAGCGACAAGGCCACCATCTGTATGCCCTACCACAAGATGCTGGACGGTCTGGAGGAGGACCGGCTGGCGGGCAAAAAATTTGGCTCCACCCGCCGGGGGATCGCCCCGGTCTACGCCGACAAATATATGAAGAAGACGCTGCGCATGGGCGACCTGCTGGACCTGGAGAAGCACGCAGAGCATCTGGCGGACATCGTGGAGTGGAAAAATCTGACGGTGGAGAAGGGCTACGGCCACGAGCCCATCGATGCGGCGGCCGTGATGGCCTGGCTGCGGGAGTACGGCCTGCCCTGGAGGGATTTTATCTGCGACACCACGCGCTACCTCAACTGCGCCATAGACGAGGGGAAGGATGTGCTCTTCGAGGCCCAGCTGGGCGCTCTGCGGGACATTGACTTCGGCATTTTCCCCTACACCTCCAGTTCCTCCTCCATTGCGGCCTATGCCCCCGTGGGAGCGGGCATCCCGAACCGCCGCCTGGACGGCTCCATCGGCATCATGAAGGCGTACTCCAGCTGTGTGGGCGAGGGGCCCTTTACCTGCGAGTTCTTCGGCGACGAGGCCCGCGAGCTCCGGGAGGCCGGAGGCGAGTACGGTGCGGCGACGGGGCGTCCCCGCCGGGTGGGCGGCTTCGACGTGGTCGCCAGCCGGTATGGCGTGATGATGCAGGGGGCTACGGAGTTGGCCCTGACCAAGCTGGATGTACTCAGCGGCATGGAGAAGGTCCCGGTGTGCGTTGCCTATGAGATCGACGGGCAGCGGACAGAGGATTTCCCCACCGGTGCGCGTCTGGATCGGGCGAAGCCCGTCTATGAATACTTCCCCGGCTTTGGCGATGTGTCCCAATGCCGCAAGAGGGAGGACCTGCCGCAGGCGGCCCTGGACTATATCGCCTACCTCGAGAAGGCGGTAAGGTGTCCCATCAAGTACGTCTCCGTGGGAGCGGAGAGGGATGCGTATATTGAGATGTTCTGATCGGTCCCGCTGCGGGGCGTGAAAAGGCGTAAGGCGCTTAAAATCGGAGAAGAATATGGGCGGAAGGGCCGGGGGAATACCCCCGGCCCTTTTGCAAGGAGAAAAGCCCACCCCGGCCAAAGTTCCTTGCGGAAAATTGGCGGTTTCGATAGTGGACATTTCTCCCTTTTGGTGGTAAAATCAAAAAGAATATATTGGGGAGGTGCGCACTGCTTCCTCATGAGTTTGGGAGGTTATACCATGAAACGCAGAGTGCTGAGTTTCATTATCGCCCTGGCGCTGTGCCTGAACCTGTGTCCTGTAGGGGGATTTTCCGCGGACGTGGGCACAGAGGACGGGCTCTGTCCACACCATCCGGTACACACGGAGGAGTGTGGGTATGCTTCGCCGGTATTGGAACAGGAATGTACTCATACTCACGATGACGGCTGCTACACGACAGAAGCAGTCTGCGTTCACATACATACGGCCGAGTGCTATCCGGATGCAGAGGACCCGGAGGGGACGGGACCGGTTTTGTGCGCGCATACATGCACAGAGGACAGCGGCTGCGTCACGAAAACGCTGTCCTGTCTGCACGAGCATAGTGATGCCTGCGGATACATTCCGGGAAATTCCGGCGCACCGTGTACGTTTGTCTGTCGGGTCTGTCCCATTGAGGACCTGATTGCCAAGCTGCCCGACAGCGTTTCGGTATACAACCGCGAGCAGGTGCAAGTCCAGCTTACGGAAATTTTCGACTTGTATGAGGCGCTGTCCGAGGACGAACAGATGCAAGTGGATCTGTTGCCGTGTGTTTCCCTATGGGAGCAGTTGGACGGGGCGGGCGCGGAGGTACTGGCTACATCCGGCGCGATGACTGAAACGATAGACACGGATAAAAACGACGCTCCCAAAAAAGAAGTAACGAGCGACATAATCATCAACATAGTAAACGGGAAAACCTATACCGTAAAGAGTGCGAATGCCGTTGTTGTTACCTCGACTGGCACGCTGGAAATTACTGGCGAGGGTACAATCATTTCTCAAAAAGGTGTCGGTGTGGAGGTTCAGGCTGGCGGTTCCCTGTGCGTTACGGGCTCGGGCATAACGATTAAAGGTATGACGAATGCCCTGAATATTGCCTCTGGTTCAAACGTACAACTCTCAACTGGTACGTTCGTAAGTGCTACCGCACCGACCGCCGCGATTTATACAGCGGACGGTGATTATGCCGCTCTGCTGGCGGATGGCTGCGCCTATTTTGACGCCAATAATATGCCCGTTTCACCGGCAGACGTGGCGACGCTCAGCAGAGTCACCGTCAAGCAGTGCACGGACCATTTGGATAGGACCTACACCCACATCCCCGGAACCCTAACGCACAGCTGGACTTGTTCGTACTGCGGAACGACAGGGTCGGAAGCGTGTACGTTCACTTTTGATACAGAGGGGAACGGAACGTGTGACCACTGCAAGAATGAGCTTACGATTGCTTTTGATCCGAACGATTTAGCGGAACTGGTCTATAGCGGTACGATCGAGCCGAAAGATGTAGGCATTACATTCACCCTGTCCAACGGTACGGCGCTGACGCTGGAGGGGGAGAAGGATTACACGGCTAAATATAACATCCATAAAGATGCCGGGAAAGTTGCAGTGGAGGTTACCGGCGTTACATTCGGCGGGACCTTTACCAAGACTTACACGGTTTCGAGGCCGCCGGTTCTTACCTGGGATGCCACTAAACCCACTCCGATAGCAGTGGACTATGACGGCTATCCGGTGGAGGCAACAGATCTCCCGCCGGTGATAATCGACATTGTGGGCGCCGACAGCTTGCAGGGCTACCTCGAGTATTCCCACAGAATAGCGGGTGCAAATGACCCCACCTACACTGACGGTCTGCCCACCAACGCGGGGACGTATGACGTGATAGTCAGTCTCCCGACGGTGGAAAACTTTGAGGGCGCTGTCAGTGCGCCGATTGAGCTGATAATCAATAAAATCAGCCCGCTTCTTACGCCCCCTGCCGCGACAAAACCTGTTTTCAACCGCAGTCCCCAGGCGCTGGTCACAGCGGGCACGCTGTGCGATGTGGCGGTGCGCGATGGGATAAAGATTCTGTTTGCGGAAAGCGAAACTGGGCCCTACTCCGAAACGATTCCAACCGGGATAAATGCCGGAAATTACGCCGTCTGGTACAAGGTGGAGGGCACCGAGAATTATATCGCTGTCGAGCCAACGGAGGTCTCTGGCGTAGAAATCCTGCGCAAGCTGATTACGCCTGTCGTTGAATTGTCGTATTATACGTGCGTGTTCGACAACGGAGACAAGGAGCCAACGGTTACAGTCAAAGATGAGGATAATGTGACCGTTCTGCTGAACACCGAGTATCAGGTAGAGTATCAGAACAACCGCAACGCTGGCACGGCGAAAGTGATCGTTACCGATAAGCCAGGCGGCAACTACTCCATAACACAGGCGGAGGCTACGTTTGAGATTACTGCCCAGGTGCAGGCGGGGCTGAATATCACCGGTCAGCCCGATACTGTCACCTATGGGGATATATTTACCCTTGGCACGTCCGGCGGTTCGGGCAATGGTGACGTCACATGGGAGATCACCAGCGGTCATGACGTTGCGGAGGTAGGAAATCACAGCGGACAGGTCACCATCAAAGGACATGGTACAGCTACTGTGAAAGCAACCAAATCTGGCTCGGCCACGACGGCCCGTATTGCGGGCAACTACGAAGACGCCGTCGCGTACTGGACGATTGAAGCGGAGAAAAAGCCCGTTGTCGCCACAGTGACAGCGGAGGATAAAGACTACGACGGTAATGCTGGCGCGACTGTCCACGCCGTCGTGGAAGAGGGCGTTCTGGCCGGGGATGAAATTACGATCACCGGTCTGACCGGCACATTCGAGGATGAAAACGCCGGTGTGGATAAGGTTGTGACCGTAGTTACAACCGGCGCAGTAATCTCCGGCAACAATTCCCAGCACTACGATGTGTCCTACTCCAGCACCACGGCCAAGGCGACGATTCGCAAGGCGGTTGTGGAGATCACGACAGAGCCAGTGCCCGCAAATTTGACCTACAACGGGACTGAGCAAGAGCTGATTGCCACTGGCGCAGGCGTGAACACAACGGGGGTAGTTGTGGAATACGCCCTGAGCGAAGAAGGCCCCTACTCCACAGACTTCCCGAAAGGCACCAATGCGGGCACCTATACCGTCTGGTATCGTATTCAGGAAACCAACAATTACACCGGCAAGGTAGCACAAAGCATTCCTGTGACGATTGACAAGAAGTCGGTGACGCCTGCTATCACGCTGAGTGAGGGTAGTTTTGTCTACGATGGCACTCCGAAAGAGCCGGTTGTCACGCTGACAGAGGCCGACGGGACTACGACAATTCCGGCCAACGAGTATACGGTGACGTACAGCAATAATATCAATGTAGGTACTGCCACCGTGACCGTCACCGCAAAGGAGGATGGGAACTATTCGTTTACGTCTGCGCCTGTTATAAAAACCTTTACCATTGCCCAAAAGAAAGCAGAAGTCCTCGTCGCCCCGGGAGCGGTGGAGCCGCTTATCTATAACACCAAAGAGCAAAGGCTGGTGAGCGGGGGCACTGCGTCCGGCGGCACGATGGTTTACTTGGTGGATGGTGAAAGTGGAGACTACAAGGGAACCATCCCTGCCAAGAAGGATGCTGGGACTTACACGGTACATTATAAGGTACAGGGCGACGCCAACCACAGTGATTCGGACGTAGGCTCGGTGACTGTCACCATTGACCCCAAGGTGGTGAACAATCCGACCATTGAGCTGACGCTGACTGACCAGGATGGAAAGCCTCTTGTCAACTACACCTATGATGGCACCGCAAGAGAGCCCGAAGTCGTAGTCAAAGACGGTAGTACGGTTATCGAAGAAAACGAATATAACGTCATCTACCGCGACAACACAGACGCTGGCAAGGCTACCGTCGAAATCACCGACGCGCAGAACGACAACTACGTCGTAACAGGTTCGACGACGTTTGTCATCCAAAAGGCGGATATTAAGTTCTCAAAGGAACCGACTGCGGCTGTCCTTACCTACACCGGCATGGCCCAGGAGCTGTTGGAGCCGTGCGAGTTCAGCGGCGGCACAATTCAGTACGCACTGAACAGTTCAACGAGTGGATATAGCGACGCGATTCCCACGGGCACCGAAGCAGGGACTTACACGGTCTACTATAGGGTTGAGGGTGATAAGAACCACAATGATGTTTTGCCAATGCTGGTGGAAAACGTGGCCATCAAAAAGGCGACTACAACAATCAGTGTTGAGCCTGCGGAAATCACTTCGCTGACCTACAACCGTCAGCCCCAGGCGCTGGTCACGCCGGGGAAGAGCAATGTGGGTTTCCTGGTCTATTCTCTGGACGGAAACAATTTCTTCCCGGAGATTCCCACCGGGACCGATGCCGGTACGTACACGGTCTATTATAAGATAGACGAAACCACCAATTACGACGGCGTAGACGTGAACGAGACTCCGATTTCTGTGACCATCGCCCCCAAGTCCATCACGCCCAAGGTGGAACTGTCGGAATCGTCCTATACATACGATGGGAAGAAGAAAAATCCGATAATTACGGTCAAGGATGGCAGTACCGTGATTGAGGCGGAGCAGTACACGGTCTCGTGGGCGAATAGTGATACATCGATTACTGATGGAGTGTTGACAGCTGCCGGTACTTATACGGCGACGATCGCAAACGTAACCGACGGGAATTATGTTTTCAATACAACCGCCACGGTTGAGATCATCGCGGCGGCCCAGAATGCGCTGAAAATCACTAACAAGCGTGACCACGTTTACTATGGCGACACCTTTACGCTGGATACCAGCGGCGGTTCCGAAAACGGGAGGGTGGAATGGAGCGTTGATCCAGAAGACTCTAGCACCACGATCGACCCGAACACGGGTGAACTAACCGTCAAGGCTACTGGGAAATTCACGGTCACGGCGGTGCGGAAGGTCCCCAACTATGGAGATGTCAACGACAGTTGGACCTTTACCGTGGAGCCGAAGCGGGTTGTGGCGGCGGTGACGGTTGAAGAGAAGGTCTACGATGGCAATGCCAAGGTTGCCGATGACGATATTAAAGCATCGGTGAAGCCTAGCGATTTGGTTAGCGGTGACAGCCTCTTGCTCACCGGCCTGACGGGCACTTATGATAACGCCAACGTCGGGACGGGCAAGACGGTCACGCTGGACGATACCAAGGCAACCAAAGCAGTTGACGGCAAGTACGTTGTCACCTACCCAGCCACCGCCACGGGTGATATTACTCCCAAGGGTGTTGAGGTGACGGTCACGCTGTCCGACCATGACTTGAAGACAGAGACTACCGACGGTACTACTACTTACTACTACGAGTACGACGGCACGGAGAAAAAGCCCTCTGTCACAGTCAAAGTCAACGCGGACGGTGGCGCCACGCTCGCGACCAGCGACTATACGGTGGACTACAGCAACAACAAGAATTTCGGGACTGCAACTGTAACCGTCAAGAACGCCGCAGGCGGCAACTATACATTTGATGATGTGACGGTAAACTTCACCATCAGGCAAGCTGGCGCGGTGCTGACCTCCTCCCCGAAGGCAAATGATCTGACCTATGAAAAAGGAACGGAACAAGAGCTTGTGAGCGTAGGCGTTGCCACCGGCGGTACAGTGGTGTATGCGCTGTTGAAGGCTGGAATGACAGAGCCGAGCGATACCGACTATTCGGCGGACATTCCCACGGGTGAAAACGCGGGCACTTACACCGTATACTACAAGGTAAACGGCGACGCGAACCATGCCGATACAGTGCCCGGGCAGGTGACCGTTATCATCAAGCCGAGAGAGTTTACGCTTGTCATTGAGCTGAATCCGACTTCTTATGTCTATGATGGTAATGAGCGCGAGCCCACCGTCACGGTCAAGGATGGCACTGAGGTGATTGCCAACACGGAGTATACCGTATCCTACCGCGACAACATCCACGCCGGTACGGCTACGGTCATCGTCAGCGACGCCAACGGCGGCAACTACATTGTAAACGGTACGGCGAGCTTTACCATTACCCCAAAAGCGCCGACATTTACGACTCTCCCGACGGTGATAAACGGCTTACAGTACAACGGCGAACGCCAGGAGCTGGTAACGGCGGGCGTTTGCAATGAGGGCACTGTGTACTACTCGGTAAACGATGGAGAATATTCCATCGCGATTCCCACAGCTTCCGAAGTTGGCAGTTATAAAATCATGTATAAGGTGGAAGGGGACGCAAACCACAGCAACGTAGCTCCTGTAAGTCTGGGTCCGGTGGAGATTGCGAGGAATACCGTAACAGATCCCACGATTTCGCTGTCTTCGGATACGTTTAAGTACAACGGCAGTCAGCAGAAGCCCACGATTACCGTGTACGATAACCACAGCCGTATCATCCCGGAAAGCGAGTACACGGTGACGATTACGGGCACGAATGGCAACGTTGGTATGGTGGATGCTGACACCTACACCATTACGATTGCTGCGGCGGCAAATTCCAACTATGTTTTCCAAGGTGACTGCACCACGACCTTTGAAATTGTCGCGGCGGACCAGGAGATCATATCCATCACGGGCACCAAGGCCCAGGTCTTCTACGGCGACGTTCTCCCGCTCGGTACGTCTGGCGGTATCAGCGGTGGTACGGTGGAGTGGAAGATCACGGGCACGGGTGCGATCAGCAGCACGATTGGAGAAACTACCGGACTGCTCACCGTGAAGGATGTGGGCGGACCTATCAAGGTGACGGTAACGAGTTCCCGGGACAACTACGCCCCCGTATCCGCAACATGGGAGTTTACTGCGGCGAAGAAACCGGTGACGGCGGTGGTGACCGCTGCGGACAGAGATTATGCCGACAACGACAAGACGGTCACAGTGACAGCCACTGTGCCAGAGGGCAAATTGGTATCCGGCGATTCTATCACGATTTCCGGCCTGACCGGCACATTTGACGACGCCAATGTCGGAACGGATAAAAAGGTGACCGTGAACAGCTCGAGTCCGACCGTCATCGGCACAAACGCGGACAAATACGACATCACCTACCCCGCCACGACCACCGCGTCAATCCGGGCGGTATCTGCGAAGGTGGTCACTGCCCCAAGTAATGTGACCCCCTCCCTGACTTACGACGCAAGCCAAGCCCAGGCGCTGGTCACAGCGGGAACGGCGACGGGCGGTATGATGGTCTATTCTCTGGATGGTACAAATTACGTGCAGACCATCCCCAAGGCCAAGGATGCCGGAACGTATACGGTCTACTACAAGGCCCAGGGCGACCGGAACCATACGGACAGCGGGTATGGGACGGTGGACGTGACCATCGCCCGGCGGACTGTGGCGCCTCAGATCGAGCTCTCACCGCCCAGTGCGCCGTATGACGGTACTGTGAAACACCCCGAGGTCACGGTCCGGGATACCGCAAACAACGTGATTCCGACAAGCGAGTATAAGGCCACGTATGTTGCGGATAACGGCGAGAACTGGAAAGACAAGGGCACATACAAAGTCAAGATTGAGAATATCAATGGCGGCAACTATATCATTGATACCGCGACGGAGGACTTTACCATCAGCGCAACGGCCCAGGCCCCGCTGGAAATCGTCAACAAGCCCGGCCTGGTCTACTACGGTGACACCTTCACGTTGAGCACTTCCGGCGGTTCCAGCAGTGTGGCGGTTGCATGGAGCAGCAGCGACGAAAACATTGCTCATGTTGACGCCAATGGTCTTGTGACCATCAAGGGCACAGGTTCTGCTACAATCACCGCAACTAAGGCTGGCGGTACGAACTACGACACGGCAACGGCGACCTACCCGCTCAACGCGCTGAAAAAGTCCATCACGGCGATTGTGACCGCAGATGACAGGGTGTATGCCAGCGGTGTTACGACTGCCACGATTGACGTCACCTGGAAACCGGGCGACTTGGTTGGGACGGACGAGATTAACACTATGGGCATAGCGGGAGCGTTTACTGATGATAGCGTTGGAACAGGCAAAACAGTGACAATCACTGGCACCCCTGTCTCTGATGCTATCTCTCAGAAGTACGACATCACCATCCCGCCCACGACCACTGCATCCATCCTCAAGGCGGTTGCGGAAACGCCCAGTGTGACAGCAGTGCTTGATCTGGAATACACGGGCAAAGCCCAAGACCTTGTAGCTGGCGGAGATGCAAAGACGCTCTATTCCAGTACCAAAGACGGCGTATATTCCGCGGCGGTTCCCCAGAAAACCAACGCGGGGACTTACACGGTCTGGTACAAGGCCCCGGGGGATGCCAATCACACCGATTCCGAGCCGCAGTCGTGCACGGTGACGATCAGCCCGAAAACGCTGACGGCGGACACCACAAATACCACGCTGTCCGGCAACGACTTGCAGACGGCTGACGATGGCACCTATTACTATGCCTACGACGGCACCGACAAGACGCCTACCGTTACCATCACATATGGTTCGGCAGTAGTTCCGGCCCGTGAGTACACGGTCAGCTATAGTGACAATAAGAATGTCACTACTGCGGATACTAAGGCAACCGTGACCATCACGGACAACGAGGGCGGCAACTATACCGTCAGCGGCAACGTGACCTTCGAGATTCGCAAGGGCAGTGCACAGCTGACCAGTTCTCCCCAGGCCAGGACGCTGACCTACACCGGACAGCCGCAGGAGCTGGTCACCGTAGGCACCGCCACCGGCGGACATATCAAGTATTCGCTGGATGGCACAACCTATGGTTCGGACATCCCCACGGGAACCAATGCGGGCACCTACACCGTACAATACAAGGTAGTAGGCGACGACAACCACAAGGACGGCGAAACTGGCTCGGTCTCCGTGACGATCAGTCCGAAAACGGTCATCAGTCCGAAAATCACCGTGTCCGGCACCTATACCTATGACGGCAATGCGAAGGTTCCGGCTGGCACTGATGTCACGGTGGAGGACGGCGCCACGACCATTCCGGCCTCCGAGTACGTCCTGTCCTACCGCGACAACGTAAACGCGGGTACGGCGATGGTCATTGTCACCAACGCCAACAGCAGCAACTACATCGTCAACGGGACGGGAACCTTTGAGATTGCGAAGATTGCTCCCAACGTTGTGGCTCCGAAGGGGAAAACCGGCTTGCAGTACAATGGTGAGCTCCAGGAGCTGGTCGAGGCGGGCAGCACATCCGATGGCACATTGGTGTATTCTCTGGCTGAAAAAGGCGAGTATACCCCGGCCATTCCTACGGGGAAGGACGTAGGAGAGTACGAAATCTGGTACAAGGTGTTGGGCGACCAGAACCACGAGGATAGCACCGCTGCTTCGGTAACGGCTTCTATCATCGTGAATAGCGTGTCCAATCCCACCATCCAGGTGACGCCTCCCAAGGTGACGTACACTGGGGAGAAGCAAGAGCCAACGGTCACGGTCAAAGACGACCAGGGCCTTGTGATTGACGGCAGCGAGTATACGGTGGCGTATGCTCATGATGAAGGCGGCGATGCTGATCTGATTCGTGTCGGTAAGTACACTCTGACCGTTACCGCAGTTGCTGACAGCAACTACACCTTCGATGCCACGGATGGCAAGAACACCGCCGAATTTGAAATCCTCCCGGCGGACCAGACGCCTTTGACCATCACCGGAACACGGGAGCGGGTCTATTACGGCGATACGATCCAGCTGGGGACCACGGGCGGCAATGGGACGATAGAGTGGGAAGTTGATGATGCTATTGCGAGCATTGACAACAACGGACTGCTCAAAATCACCGGTTCGGGTGCTTCCGTCACGGTCACGGCGACCAGTAAGGCGACGGGCTATGAGGACCAGACCACTGCATGGTCCTTCTATGCGGAGAAAAAGCCGGTCACAGCCGTTGTGACAGCGGCGGCAAAGACCTATGACGGCAATGCGACAGCCACCGTGACCGCTACGGTGCAGAGCAGCGACCTGGTGGACGGCGACAAGATTTCCATCACCCTGCCGGGCAGCAGCTTTGAGGACCCCAATGCCGGAACGGATAAGAAGGTGAATGTTGACAGCACGAACCCGATCTTCTCCGACGATAGTACGGGCCAAGGCAACTACAACATCACCTACCCCGCCACAACCACTGCGTCGATTCTCAAGGCGGAGATAGCAGCAGCAGACGTAACCGCTCCGACAGCTGAAACCGGGCTGGAGTACACCGGCCTTCCCCTGACGCTGGTCACGGCGGGGAGTGTGAAGGACAACACCGGCACCATGGAATACTCGGTGGATAACATCACGTATTCCGCCACCCTCCCCACTGGCACGAACGTGGGCGATTACGAAATCTCGTACCGCGTGAAGGGAGACGGCAACCACAAGGACAGGGAAGCCGCCACGCTGACGGACAAAGCGACCATCGTTCAGCAGAAGGTGACCGACCCCACCATCGAGCTCACGCCCACCGGCGCAATCTATGACGGAAAAGAGCACAAGCCGACAGTCACCGTCAAGGACAACTATGGCCGCGTGATTCCGGACAGCGAGTATGAGGTCAGCTACGAGACCGGGGACTGGACAAAAGCCGGAGACTACGTGGTCACCGTCACCGACAAATCGGGCGGCAACTACAACATTACCCAAAAGAACGCAAAATTCTCCATCACCCATATGGACCAGAGTCCGTTGTCGATCATGAATCAACCCGGTCTGGTTCAGTACGGCGACAGGGCCTTTACGCTCACTGCGGTGGGCGGTTCCGGAACGGGGCCGGTGACGTGGAATAGTGATAAGGCGGATATTGCCTCCATCGACCAAAACGGTCTGGTAAAGGTCCTCAAGGCTGGCGGGCCGGTTACAATCAAGGCTACAAAAGCGACAGATGGCGGCTATTCCGAGGTCTCGGCTACCTGGACGTTCAGCGTGGAAAAGAAGCCCGTTAGCCCCATCGTGACCGCCAAGGATAAAGTGTACGATGGAAACGGCACGGCCCAACTGGTCATCAGATGGCAATCCGGCGACCTGGTGGCGGGCGATACTATCGATCTTAAGGGTGTTCTGACCGGCCGGTTCGACAGCGCCGATGTCGGAACCGATAAGGAGGTAACGATCACCGGTACGGTCCCCGCCTATGACAACTACGACATCAAGGTCCCCACATCCACCACCGCGTCCATCACCCCGAAGGCCGCGAGCGTGTCAGGGACAACACCGGATACCCTGACCTATACCGGCAGTGAGCAGGCGCTGGTCAGCGGCCTTACGGCGACAAACGGCACCCTTGCTTATTCCCGGAATGGCTCGTACTACACCTTGAGCGTTCCCAAAGAGACCAATGCGGGTACATACACCGTCTGGTACAAGGCTCAGGCTACGGACGAGAACCACAAGGACAGCTCCCCGGTCATGGTGGAGGTGACCATCAGTCCGAGAACGGTGAATAACCCTGTGATCGAACTGTCGTCTGATACGTTCGATTACGATGGCACCGCGAAAAAGCCCGATGTCGTGGTCAAGGACAATTCCACCGTAATTCCTGCCAGCGAGTACACGGTGGGGTACAGCAACAACACTGCGATCGGCAACGCGACTGTCACAATCAGCAATGCCCCCGGCGGAAACTATATTGTCAATGGCAGCGAGACCTTTACGATCAAGGCGGGTGCGCCTGCCATAGTCAGCGCCCCGGAGCCGAGAGAGCTGACCTATAATGGACGTTTGCAGACGCTTGTGACACGCGGCAGTGCGGTAAATGGCCACATGGAGTATTCCTTTGATGAATACGACGACTACAGCACGTCGCTTCCCAAGGAAACTAATGCGGGCGTTTATGAGGTTTGGTATAAGGTGGTGGGCGACGATGGCATCGAAACCGAACCGGATTTTGTGGAAGTGGAAATCAGCCCGAAGCCGGTCACTCCCACCATTCTGCTGGATGGTCAGTATAGCTATTCGACACCGTATACCGGCAGTGCAATAACGCCCACTGTAACTGTAATTGTGGATGGTCAAGGGCTTGCGCCAGGTACATATTCTTCCCGATATAACAAAAACAAGGACGTAGGTACTGCGGAGGTCATTGTACAGAGCACGAGCGGCAATTATCAGTTTTTTACCATTGCAACGTTTGAGATCACGAAGGGCAAGGCAACATTTCACGCTGCACCAGAGCCTGTTGACGGCCTGGTCTACACCGGAGAACCCCAGGTGCTTGTTACAAATGGTATCGCCGAGCATCCTGACGACGGAGTTGTACTCTACTCCGTGAACGGTGCTCCGTATGCCTCCTCACTCCCCACCGGGACTCAAAAAGGCCGTTACATAGTTTCCGCCAAGGTGCAGGGCAACTCCATGTACGAGGACAGCGATGTTGTACGGTGTACGGTAGACATTGGCATCAATAAAGTGAACAGCCCGACCGTTGAGCTGTCTCAGAGCAGTTTCCCCTACACTGGCAGCGTGCAGAAGCCCACAATTACGGTAAGTGACGATGATGGCAATGTGATTTCTTCTAGTGAGTATCAGGTGACATATACCGGCGATACCATCAATCCCGGCAAATATACGCTCACGATCACAAGCAGGGAGAAGAACTACAGCTTTGCAGACATTGCGCGCGAAATCACAATTCTCCCTGCGGGCCAAACCCCGCTGACCATCACCGGCAAGAAGGATACGGTCTACTACGGCGATGTGCTTTCCCTCGGTGCCACTGGCGGCGCTGACGACGGTGTGGTGACGTGGACTGCAACCGGACCTGTTGATAGGCTCGGCAACGGCCAGTACAAGGTCACAAGCAGTGGCAGCGTCACCATCACAGCGACCAAGGGAGAAGCCACCGACACCTGGACATTCTACGCCCAGCCGAAGCCGGTTACCGCAGTTGTGACGGCGGAAAACAAGACCTATGACAACAACAACACCGCCAAATTGACTGTCACCGTCAGCAGCGGCCTGGTTGGCAGCGATACTTTCATCGTTACTGCGCAGGGACATTTCGCAGATGCGAATGCCGGGACAAACAAGACAGTTTTCATTACCGGCCTGACGATCCCGGACGGTGTTAAGGAGAAGTACGAAATCATCAGCTACAACCCCACCACAACCGCGTCCATCACCCCGAAACCCGCCGTAGTAATTGACGCTGATAAACCGACGTTAGCTAATGGGCCTCTAATCTATGACGGCAGTCCTCATCCCCTGCTGGCCAATGGCGGTACGGCGGAGGGCGGATACATGATGTATTCTCTGGATGGCCGTGACTACACCTACAGCATCCCCACGGGTACGGATGCAGGCAGCTACACCGTCTGGTACAAGGTGGCCGCCAATAATGACAACTACAAGGACAGCACGCCCGTGAATTTGGGTACTGTGACAATCAGCGCAAACAACAATACGCCGAGTGTCCTATGTATGCCAGCTACGTTCCAGTACGACGGTACGGTGAAGACCCCAGAGGTTGTTGTCAGAGACAGTGCCCAGCGTATTATCCCGGAGAGCGAGTACACGGTGACGCTTCCTGATAACCGGATTGCGGTAGGCACATACACCGTTACTGTCACAGACAAGTCGGGCGGTAACTACCATTTCAGCGGCGATGTGACCGGGACCTTCGAGATCGTGGCGGCCAGCCAGAACCCGTTATCCATCATCACCGACAAGCCCACGGATGTCTATTACGGAGAGACCTTCCGCCTGAGCGCCATGGGCGGTTCTGGAAGTGGTGCGATCGTGTGGAATATCAAGGACGGTAATGGCGTTGCGGAGATCAGCACGAGTGGCGTTGTGACCGTAAAGGGCATAGGCGGATTCACCGTTGAAGCGTACCGGGAGGCGGATGGCGGCTATAGCAAGTCCAACACAGACAGTGTGCCGTTTTTTGCAAATCCGAAGCCCGTGACCCCGGTGGTGACAGCCGAAGACAAACCCTATGATGGAAAGATGGACGTGAAGCTAAACGCGTCCTGGCCGAACGGAGCCTTGGAGGCTGGCGACACAATCACATTCAAGGTGGAAGGACAGTTTGCGACAGCTGATGTTGGCACGAACAAACGAGTGAACATCACTATTCACGAGGCGCTGGGAGATGCCACGGCGGTTGCCAAGTACGCCATCACCTGGCCCGAAACCACAACGGCGTCGATTTCCAAGGTAGACGCGAAGCTGAATACCCTGCCAGTGGCAACAAACCCGGTTTACACCGGAGACCCGCAGGCGCTTGTCGCCCCTGGCAGCACAGTTGGTAATATCGGCACCATCGTCTACTGCCTGAATAACCAGAACGGCACGTATTCGGAAAGCATACCTACCGCTACCAACATTGGTGAGTACACCGTCTGGTACAAGGTTGCGGACAGCGTGAACTACACCGGCATCCCCGCAGCGTCGGTCAAGGCGGAGATCAAGGCAGCGTCTTCGGATACTCCGTCTATGGAAATCCCGTCTACATTCCCGGACAGCATGTTCATGAGCCCCGGCAACACCCCGGGCGCCGTCGGCGCCCCGTCCGCCGACCCGACCGGCGCTCCCATCCAGGCCACCGTCCAGGACGGCACGGCCAGCACCGTGGTGAGCAGTGCGGACGGCGAGCAGCTGGTGAAGGAGGCCGTAGAGAGCCAGAGCCGGAATATCGTCATCAAGCCGGAGATCTCCGGCGACGTGACCAAAGCGCAGGTCTCGATCCCGGCCTCGACGGTGAACCAAATCAAGAGTGAGACGGACGCATCGCTGACCGTTTCCGCCCCCATGGCCGACGTGACCATTCCCCAGGCGGCGTTGGATACCCTGGGCAGTACCGGCGGCACCATCGACGTGGTGACCGAGCGGGTGGACCGGGCGCTGGTCCTGACGCTGACGGCGGACGGAGAGAAGGTGGAGAACGTCCCCGGCGGCGTGACGCTCACCGTCCCGGCGGAGGACGCCGGGCCCGGCACCGTGGCGGTGCTGGTCCATGCGGACGGCACCCGCGAGACGATCCGGAAAAGCGTTGCAGGGGACGGCAAGGTGAGCATTCCGCTCAGTGGTTCCGCAGCGGTGGAGATCGTAGACAACAGTAAGACCTTCGCCGATGTCCCGCCCACGAGCTGGGCAGCCGATGCCGCGGCCTTCGTCAGCGCCCGCGAGCTGTTCGGCGGCACCGGTGAGACGACCTTCAGCCCGGATGAGCCCATGAGCCGCGGCATGTTGGCGACCGTGCTTTACCGCCTGGAGGGCAGTCCGTCTCAGGATGCAGCCAGCGGATTCAGCGACGTCAGCGGCGACGCTTGGTATGCGGACGGCATTGCCTGGGCTGCGGAGAACGGCATTGCGGACGGCTATGGCAACGGCCAATTCGGTCCCGATGAGAGCGTTACGCGGGAACAGTTCGCCGTCATGCTCTGGAAGTACGCGGGAAGCCCCGAGACCGACGACCAGTCCCTCGCCTTCACGGATGCGGACCAGGCCAGCGATTACGCCCGGAAGGCGCTGCTCTGGGCCGTCCGGAACGGGATCATGAGCGGCGACGGCCGCGGTCAGCTTGCCCCCGGAGAGACGGCGACCCGTGCCGAAGCGGCGCAAATGCTGAAAAACTTCATGGAAAACACCTGACGGCGGGTCCGCTGAAAACCAGCGTGCAGCCGTTTGGAATCCAGAAACCCGACCAAACCAAAACCGCCCTGTACCGAAGCCGGTACAGGGCGGTTACGCTATCTATGGCAATATGCAAAATGCCCTGTAGGGGCGCACAATGTGCGCCCACACAATGCCGCGCAGCTTCCGGTAAAAGCGGGCGCACAATGTGCGCCCCTACGGGTGCTGCGAATGTTGATGATGCTATGGTCCCTGTTTATCGATCCCCCAATACAGCCGTCGCCGGGCAAAAGAACGGAAATTTTTGTGAAATCTGCCGTTGCACGGATGGGGGCAACATTTCCCCATTTCTCACCTATTGCAGAGGGGATGAACGGCATCCCCGGTTATGAATACAGATTGTGAAAGGAGACAGAATATGCCGGAAAAATGTGTCGAACCCTGCGCGGACCTCCAGCGTCTGGAGAAGGAGCTGGACAAATTGCAGGGGCAGAGCAGCGGCACCCACAGGGAAATCTTCCAGCGGCTCAACGAACTGGAGAAGGCGGAAGCCGCCCAGGAGCAGCATTTTGTCACGGTCAATGAGAAATTGGATAAGCTCATTATGTGGCAGGAAGACCAGCGGGACAAGCCCGCCAGGCGCTGGGAAAACCTTGTGGAGAAGACCGTCTGGGCGGTGGCGGCGGCGGTGATCGCGTTTTTGCTGGGGAGGCTGGGTCTGTGAGGAAGACGTCCAATGTGATACTGGTCCTGCTGGGGGTGTTCCTGGTGGGATTCATTGCGGCCATGACGGTGATTTTCTGCGTCAAGGGCAGCGTGCCGGACACACTGATTCAATACACCCTGGGGGCGGGCGGCGTGGAGGCGCTGCTGCTGGCTGGAATCAAGATTTCTAAGGTTATGAGGGGAGAACAGGAGAATGCGTGAGACGATTCTTAAGCGGCTGGGAAACCTGCTGAGCGTGAAGTCTATCGTGACACTGACGCTGACCGTGGTGTTTGCGGGGATGGCCATGCAGCAGGCTATCAGCCAGGACTTTATGACCATCTATGCGGTGATTATCGCGTTCTACTTCGGCACACAGAGTCAGAAGGTGCAGGAGGCGGTGGAGGGCGGCGGAAATGGTTAGGCGTGCGGCCGCTGTGAGCGGCCCGCAGCCGCAGGGCCGCCCGACGGTGGTCAGCCGGGATCCGCTGGAGATCGCCCGGGGCGAGCTGGGGCGGACGGAGAGCCCGGCGGGGTCCAACCGGACCAAGTATGGGGCGTGGTACGGGCTGGATGGACAGCCCTGGTGCATGATGTTTGTGCAGTGGTGTTTTGCCCAGGCAGGGTGTCCGCTGCCCCACAGGACGGCCAGCTGCGGCGAGCTGCTGAACTGGTACAGGCGGTACGCGCCGGAGAAGATCGTCACCGCGCCGGTGGCCCGGGATATTGTGATCTATCGTTTCGGGCACACCGGAATTTTGGAGAGTGCCGCCGACGGGATGGTCACGGTGGTGGAGGGGAACACCTCCGCCGGGGAGGTCGGCAGTCAGGACAACGGCGGCGGGGTGTATCGCAGGAGGCGCAGCCAGACGCAGGTGAAGGCGTACATCCGGCCGTATGACAGGTATGAGGAGGAGACAATGACAGGGAAGGAAATCTACGATGCGCTGAGTGACTACCTCAAGAAGCAGCCGGTTCCCGGCTGGGCAAAGGAGGAGCTGGCAGAGGCGGTGAAGCTGGGCATTACCGACGGCAAGGAGCCCATGGGAATGGTTCCCCGCTACCAGGCGGCGATCATGGCGAAGAGGGCAATGGAAGCGAAAAAGTGACCCCGTGGGACGGGATGTCTGGTGCGACAAAAGAAAGAGGATTCTGCGGGAACCGTCCGGCGGCTTTCCCACAGAATCCTTTTTCCCTAATGAACGTTTTCGCGATAAAGCCGTTCGATCTGTAGGGCATCATCCATCTGCTCATAAATGAGGAACTGCGAAAGAAACACGATGTACCAGACCCCGGTAATCAGCAGCAGGAGCAGCGTCCAGGGGGCAAACAGCACATAGACCGCCCAGTAGGCCAGCTGCAAAAGTCCCACCCCCATGACGCGCCAAAAGTATCGGAGCAGGAACAGGAATGCGTTGCGCAGCCGGATGGCGGGCCGCTGCTGAAACAGGACGAGCTGCGGCCATAGCAGGGTGCCCGCCGCAAAGACCAGCAGCGCCCCCGTCAGGTACATCACGACGGTCCCCAGAGACGGCGGCGTTTCGGCCCACCAGAACAGCATCCCCATAAAGGCATAGACCCCGATGAGCAGCCCCATGACCGCCCCCAGGAGCATACTGCCCCGCCAGTTCTGCCGCCAGGAGCGCTTCCAGCCCTCCAACCAAGGGGTGGCATCCTCCCGCAAGCCCCGCAGGATCGCGTCATACATCCCGGCCAAAAACGGTCCGGCAATCGCGCCGCCCACAATGGAGCAGGGGAGCAGCACCAGAATACTGGACACGGCGGACGCATAGAACACCCCCGCTGCCAGCGGCACGAAGCCCACGAGGGTCAGCAGATTGAGCTTCCACCACTGTCCGAACCGGTTGGAGAGCAGCTGGCGGTAGCGGTCAAAGCCCCGCTGCCGCTCATTTTCGTTGTAGTGCGGGTCCTCGGGGAACAGAAGTCCCATGGCCTACTCCTCCTTATTCCGCAGGGCGACAGAGAACGTCTGCCCATGGTCGATCTCCGCAGAGGGCGCAACCGCATATTTTTTCATGGGGTAGCTCCTTCCGTCAACTTATTCCACAGCTCGTCGCAGCCCTCCGTGTATGCGGAGGCTTTTTCGGTCCAAAAGCCCCGGCGGGCCAGACACAGCGGGGAGAGAAGCTCCTGATTGCTGCCGGTCATGGCGCTGTCCATCAAACCGTAGGAGTATTCCCCCAGCTCCAGCGCCGCCAGTACCGGGCAGTCCGCCCACACCAGATAGGTCCCCTCTGCGGAGTCCTCCTCCTCCTCGGGCAGGGTCCCATCCAGCCGCCGGAGGGTGTGATATTCCCGCTGAAACTGCTCCGGGTCCTCCAGCAGGAAGAAATAGCTCTCACACTCCAGAACGTCCCCCATCAGCGAGACCTGCGCCGCGGCGAAGGTACTGGGGTCCTCGCTGCCAAAGGTGTACTGCTTCAGCGCCGCCACCACCTTGCCGTCGCCGTTGAGGTCCTCCCCGAGGGAGGCGAATGCGGTCTCCACCGCAGCGGCGGCCTCCTCCGGGAGCCGGTAGGACCCCACATAGGCGATCTGATAGTCCGGCTTTACCTGCCCGAACACGTCCCATACGATGCTGCCCATGACCGCCAGAAGGAGCAGCGCAATCCCCACGTGCCACTTGTGGTAGTCCCACCAGTTTTTCCGCTTCTCCGCCTTCGTCAGCTCCCGAGGGACATCCGGCTTGACATCCTGATACTTCTTCTTCAGATATTCGCTTGCCATAACGGCCTCCTATTCCCGCGTCGTTCCGCCGGGGGCGTAGCTGACGGGCAGGCACACCAGCGCCGGGATATTCGACCGGTCCTTGGTCAGGAGCAGGTCCACGCAGGTCTCCGCGATCTTTTGTGCTGGCTGGACGATGGTGGAGCAGTACAGCGCCTCTCCGCCGAACCGCCGAATGCCGTCAAAGCCGATGATCTGTACGTCCTCCGGCACCCGGAAGCCCAGGTCCGTCAAAATGTTCTGTATCCTCCAGGCCAGCAGGTCCGTGGAACAAAAAATGCCGTCGATGGCCAGCCGCCCGCCCTCCGTATGAGCGCGCAGGAACGCCTTGAACACCTCGTCCCCGTCCTCGCCGTCGTTCCGGCGGAGGAGCTCATAGGGCGCCTGCCGGGCCCGGCAGACGGCCTCGAAGCCGTCTCCCCGCTTGTCGGTCTCCCCGGGGCTGGTCGAGCCGGTGCGGAAAAATGCCAGGCGCCTGCACCCCAGCTCCAGCAGCTTCTCCGCTGCCAGGCGGCCCCCGCCGTAGTTGTCTGCTGCCACGCAGGGAATGTCCGCCCGGAAGCTGCGGTCAATGCCCACAAAGGGCAGGTCCTCGTCCACCGCCAGGGGGTTGTAGGTCAGGCCGATGATGCCGTCCGCCTTGTTCTGCCGGACCATGTTGACGCAGTTCTGCTCGATCTCCGGATTGGAGGCGGTGACGTACAGCAGCATCCGGTAGTCCCGCCGGGCCAAGGCCTCGCAGATATGCTGGGCCAGGGCGGCGAAAAAGGGGTGGTTCACCCTCGGCAGGATCACGGCCACGGTATTGGTCCTATTGGTCTTCAGCCCCCGGGCGTACTGGTTGACCTGATACCCCAGCTTCCGGGCGGCCTCCTCCACCTTTATTTTGTAGCTCTCCCCCACGGGGAGGCCGTTGAACACCTTGGACACGGTCCCCAGAGCCACCCCGGCCTCCTGGGCCACGTCCTTCATCGTCGGCATCGCGTTCTTCATACCTACCCTCCTTGTGAAATGTTTCATACAGACAGGGCGAGGAGGCGCACTCACACCCCAGTCTGCCTGTATCATAGCAGAATCCGTGGTGAAATGTAAAGAGGAATTTCATAATTTTTTTATGAAACGTTTTATTTTGGCGCAATCACCAAAATCGTCCTTCACAGATTGTTCAAATTGATAAACTTCAAAAAATTGGGAAAAACCTGTTGACAAGTGGGAGGGACCTCTGCTAAGATAGCCACAACAGGCGCATAACGTTTCACAGACTTTCGGCAGCCCACTCGGCTGCTAAAATTTGAGAAACTCCGTGAAACGTTATACGAAATACGCGGCCGGCGCGCATCCTGCAAAGGACCGTTTCCCCATTGTTTCTTCTCCCCGCGACAAGCTATGTGTTTAAGGAAGTGAGTCACATGAAAAAAAGCGAAACTCGGCTCTCGGCGGCGGGTTCCGCCGCCCTGTCCCAGCGTTCCGGGAAAACGCTGGGACAGAGGATCCGGGAGAACTGGCAGCTCTACGCGCTGCTGGCCATCCCGGTGATCCTGACCATCGTCTACAAGTACATCCCCATGTACGGCATCCAGATCGCCTTCCGGGACTTCGACCCCAACCTGGGCTTCACCGCCAGCCGGTGGGTGGGCCTGGACTGGTTCACCCGGTTCTTCAAGGCCCCCACCTTCTGGCGGATGATGAAGAACACGGTACTCATCAGCGTCTACGGCCTGCTGTGGAGCTTTCCGGTGCCCATCATCCTCTCCCTCATCATCAACCAGGTGTGGTTCCACCGGTTCAAGCGGGAACCAGGTGTGGTTCCACCGGTTCAAGCGGGTGGTCCAGACGGTGCTCTACGCCCCCCACTTTATCTCCGTCATGGTCATCTGCGGTATGATCAAGATCTTCCTCAGTCCCACCGGCGGACTGCTGAACCTGCTTCTGGGCACCCAGATCGACTTCCTCACCCAGTCGGAGGCCTTCCGTACCATCTACATCGCCTCCGGCATCTGGCAGGACATGGGCTGGGGCTGCATCATCTACTTAGCCACCCTGGCCAACGTGGACCCGGGGCTCTACGAGGCGGCCAAGATGGACGGCGCGTCGGTGTTCCAGCGGATCCTCCACATCGACATCCCGGAGCTGATGCCCATGGTGATATTGAACCTCATCATGGCCGCCGGAGGCATTATGAACGTGGGCTTCGAGAAGGTCTGGCTGCTCCAGACCGATTTGAATAAGGCCACGAGCGACGTCATCGCCGTCTATGTCTACCAGCAAGGTATCGAACAGCAGAAATACAGCTATTCCACCGCCGTAGGTCTCTTCAACACGGTCATCAACATCGTACTGCTGATTATCGTCAATAAGGTCGTGTCCAAGTCCTCGGACGTGGAGTTTGTGTAAGGGGGTAAGTGCAAATGGCAAGACAGAAATCCGTATCCACCGGCATGTCCGACAAGACCAGCGACGTCATCCTGGTGGCGATCTGCGCCGTGATCCTTCTGATCGTGGCCTACCCCCTGTACTACGTCCTGATCGCCTCCTTCTCCGACCCCTACGACGTGTACGCGGGCAAGACCTTCCTGCTGCCCAGCGGCTTCACCTTTGACGGCTACAAGGCGGTATTCGCCGACCCGAAGATCGTCTCCGGCTTCCTCAACTCCGTGAAGTACACCGTCATCGGCACCTGCTTTTCGGTGATTATGCTCTACATCACCGCCTATCCCCTGGCGGACAAGAACCTGCCGGGGCGGAAGTGGATCAGCCTGTTCTTCGTGTTCACCATGTACTTTGGCGGCGGACTGATCCCCACCTACTTCGTGGTCAAGCAGACAAACCTCATGGGCAGCATGTGGTCCCTGTTCCTCCCCGGCGGCGTGGGCGTGGGCAACATGATCGTGGTGCGCAACTACTTCCAGAACAGCGTGCCCCACGACCTCATCGAGGCCAGCGAGATCGACGGCTGCTCCAAGTTCCGCACCTTCCTCAGCGTGGTGATTCCCCTGTCCATGCCCATTCTGGCGGTCCAGGCGGTGTTCGCCATGGTGGCCTACTGGAACGACTGGTTCACCGCCATGATCTACCTGGGCGGCAAGGGCGAGCCCCTGCCCCTGGTACTGCGGGGCATCCTGATGAAGTCCAGCGCCGCCCAGGAACAGGCGGCCATGGTGTCCGGCGGCTTCGCCGAGCTGAACAAGATGACGGAGATGATCAAGTTCTGCTCCATGATCATCGCCGCAGTGCCCATGCTCATCGCGTACCCCTATGTCCAGAAATACTTTGAAAAAGGCTTCATGGCTGGCGCTGTGAAGGGGTAAACCAAATGACCCGTAGGGGCGCGCAATGTGCGCCCCTACACAGACGGATTAAATCCAGACAATAAATCTCAGTAAAGGAGAATCATCATGAAGAAGTTCTTGTCCTTCCTCCTGGCAGCGGCCACGCTGCTGAGCCTCCTCACCGCCTGCGGCGGCGGAAACAACGCGCCCGCCAACTCCGGCGAGCCCAACACCGACACCAGCCAGACCGAGTTCCACGTCCTCTCCGGGATCTCCGCCCTGTCCAGCGGCTACGAAGATAACCCGGTGCTCAACGCCATGATGGAGACCGCCGGGATCAAGATCGACTGGGAGACCATGAGCGACTCCCTGGGCGAGCAGGTGGGCATCCGCATCACCGGCGGCGACCTGCCCGACGCCTTCCAGGCCGTTGGCTTCTCCAACTACGACCTGGGCCGCTACGGCCGGGGCGGCACCTTTATCGACCTGACCCCCTACGTCACCGACCCCGAGATCATGCCCAACCTCTCCGCCATTCTGGAGAAGTACCCCAAGATCAAGGCCGCCATCACCCAGGACGACGGGAAGATCTACGGCCTGCCCGCCGCCG
>ERZ778511.730-NODE-730-length-28576-cov-10.454016_pt1 | contig 28576 bp, 21 predicted proteins | sample MGYA00510347_ERZ778511 | MGnify/ENA primary metagenome ERZ778511 (study PRJEB29527, sample SAMN07138967) | mouse gut metagenome | material: feces | host: mouse | place: China:Nanjing | collected 2016-01-25 ...
GAATACCGAGAATCCCCGCCGCGAATTGTACGCGGCGGGGATTCTCGGTATAGTAGCCCTTTTTCAGGGCGATATCAGCCTGATGCTATTTAGTCGTGGAGTTTTGCCTTGATAAATTCGCGGTTGAGGCGGGCGATGTTGGCAATGCTCTCATTCTTGGGGCATACGGCTTCGCAGGCACGGGTATTGGTGCAGTTGCCGAAACCTAGTTCGTCCATCTTGGCTACCATGGCTTTGGCGCGTTTGGCCGCTTCGGGACGTCCTTGAGGCAGGAGGGCAAGCTGGCTCACCTTGGAGCTGACGAAAAGCATGGCGGAACCGTTCTTGCAGGCTGCCACACAGGCGCCGCAACCGATGCAGGTGGCGCAGTCCATGGCTTCGTCGGCATCCTGCTTGGGAATGAGGATGGCATTGGCATCCTGAGGCTGACCGGTGCGTACGGTCACATAGCCGCCGGCGGCCTGAATTTTGTCGAAGGCGGAGCGGTCTACCATACAGTCCTTGATGACGGGGAAAGCGGCCGAGCGCCAGGGTTCCACAGTGATGACATCACCATCGTTGAAGCGACGCATGTAGAGCTGGCAGGTCGTGGCGCCGCGCTCGGTCTTGCCGTGTGGCGTTCCGTTGATGTAGAGCGAGCACATGCCACAGATGCCTTCGCGGCAGTCGTGGTCGAACGTGAGCGGCTCTTTACCTTCGTTGATGAGTTCCTCGTTGAGGATGTCGAGCATTTCGAGGAAAGAAGTGTCATCGGGGATGTTGTGCATTTCGCGGGAGTCGAAGTGGCCGGCATCCTTAGGACCGTTCTGCTTCCAGTACTTGATTGTAAAGCTTATATTCTTAGCCATTTTTCTGATGTCTTTTAGTGAGGTTCTACGGATTAGTTCTTGTAGTTGCGGGTTTGTACCTTGATGGCTTCGTAAACGAGCGGTTCCTTGGAGAGGACGGGGGCAGTGTCATCGTTGCCCTGGTATTCCCAGCAACCTACGTAGAAGTAGTTCTCGTCGTCGCGCTTGGCTTCGCCTTCTTCCGTCTGATATTCTTCGCGGAAATGGCCGCCGCACGATTCGTTGCGTGTAAGGGCATCGTTGGCTATGAGTTCGCCCATGAGGATGAAGTCTTCCAAGCGGATGGCCTTTTCAAGCTCTACGTTTACTCCTTCGGTTGTTCCGGGTACGAAGAGGTTGGCGTAGAATTCCTTGCGGAGTTCTTTCATTTTTGCCAGACCTTGCTTCAGGCCTTCGGCAGTACGGCCCATGCCTACATGTTCCCACATGATGTGGCCGAGTTCTTTGTGGAGGGAGTCAACGGAGCGTTTGCCCTTGATGTTGAACAGGCGGTCGATGCGGCTCTTTACTGCGGCTTCGGCGGCTTTGAACTCGGGCAGGTCGGTGGAGAAGCGTGGAACGGTAATCTGGTCGCTCAGATAGTTCTGGATGGTGTAGGGGAGCACGAAGTAACCGTCGGCCAAGCCTTGCATGAGGGCAGAGGCTCCGAGGCGGTTGGCGCCGTGGTCGGAGAAGTTACATTCACCGATGGCGAAGAGACCCTTGACGGAAGTCTGCAATTCGTAGTCCACCCAGATGCCGCCCATGGTGTAGTGTACGGCCGGATAGATCATCATCGGAGTCTCATACGGGCTTTCGTCGGTGATTTCCTCGTACATGTCGAAGAGGTTGCCGTAGCGGGCTTCTATTTCGTCGCGTCCGAAGTCCTTGATGGCTTGTGAGAAATCGAGGAATACAGCCAGTCCGGTGTTGTTTACGCCGTAGCCTTTGTCGCAACGCTCTTTGGCGGCGCGGCTGGCCACGTCGCGCGGCACGAGATTACCGAAAGCGGGATAGCGGCGTTCGAGGTAATAGTCGCGGTCCTCCTCGGGGATGTCGCGGCCTTGTATTTCGCCTTTCTGGAGTTTCTTGGCGTCTTCAAGTTTCTTGGGTACCCAGATGCGGCCGTCGTTGCGGAGCGATTCCGACATGAGGGTGAGTTTCGACTGCTTGTCGCCGTGTACGGGAATACAGGTGGGGTGAATCTGTACGTAGGAAGGGTTGGCGAAATAGGCGCCTTTACGGTAAGCCGCAATGGCTGCCGAGCAGTTGCAGCCCATGGCATTGGTGGAGAGGAAGTAGGTGTTTCCGTATCCGCCGGTGGCCAGTACTACAGCGTGTGCGGCAAAGCGTTCAAGTCCGCCGGTTACGAGGTTGCGGGCTATGATACCGCGTGCACGGCCGTCGATGATAACGACATCGAGCATTTCATAGCGGGTGTAAAGCTCAACTGTTCCGGCGTTGACCTGACACATCAGGGCTGAGTAGGCGCCGAGCAGGAGCTGCTGGCCGGTCTGGCCTTTGGCATAGAAGGTACGGCTCACCTGCGCGCCGCCGAAAGAACGGTTGGCAAGCATGCCGCCGTATTCGCGTGCGAAAGGTACGCCTTGTGCCACGCATTGGTCAATGATGCTGGCGCTTACTTCGGCCAGACGGTAAACGTTGGCTTCGCGTGCACGGTAGTCACCGCCTTTTACGGTGTCGTAGAAGAGGCGGTATACGGAGTCGCCGTCGTTCTGATAGTTCTTGGCAGCGTTGATACCGCCCTGTGCGGCGATGGAGTGCGCGCGGCGGGGGGAATCCTGAATGCAGAAGTTTTTAACCTTGAATCCCATTTCGCCCAGCGAAGCGGCGGCGCTGGCTCCTGCCAGTCCTGTACCTACGACGATGATGTCGAGTTTGCGCTTGTTCTTCGGGTTCACCAGTTTCTGGTGGGCTTTATAGTTGGTCCATTTTTCAGCTACTAGACCTTCGGGTATCTTTGAATCGATGTTAGCCATGATCGGATGTTTGTTAGTGTATGGTTATATGAGGACGGGAGCCGTCGGTTGCGGGCCGGGCCGTAGTGCGGTGTGTGCCTCTAGGGCCGCGGAAAGAGTGTCCGCCGGTGCCGACCGTTGGAAAATGGTTATGCTGCGCTGCAGGCACCGCCGCAGAAGGAGAATGCGAGAGCTACGGCTACGAACATGAGCATAACGATGGTTACGTAGGCGGTACCGATGGCTTTCCAGCGGCAGAACCAAACCTTGTTGTTGAGGCCGAGTGTCTGGAAGGCGCTCCAGAAACCGTGTGTCATGTGGAACCAGATGGCAACAAACCAAATGATGTAGAGCACGGTGTAAACGGGTTGCTGGAAGGTGAAGGCTATCAGGCCGGCGCCGTCGTGGGCGGCGTAGTCGCCGGCAACGAAGGCATAGCCGCCATTGGCAAATTCGGCAAACATCATGTTGTACCAGAAATTGTAGAGGTGGAGCAGCAGGCCGATCACGACAATAAGGCCGAGCACGAACATGTTCTGTGACGCCCATTCTACCTTTTCGGGTTTTGAGGTCACGGCGTAGCGGTTGGCGCCGCGTGCCTTGCGGTTCTGCAAGGTGAGGATGATGGCATAAACGAAGTGGAGCACCACGAGAGCTGCCAGACCAACGGTGGCGGCTACGGCATACCAGTTGGCTCCCAAGGCTCCGCAAATGGCGTTGTAGGCATCGGCAGAGAAAAGGGCCACCAAGTTCATGCAAGCATGGAACGTCAGGAACAGAATAAGTGCGATGCCGGTTACCGACATGATCACCTTTCGTCCGATAGATGAATTAGTTAACCACATAGATTTTTGAATTAAGTTGATATTTAATAAATTGTTTTGCGCGTGTGCCGTAGCGCCTGAGAGCAGGCTCAGGCAGTTTACCTTGCAAAAGTAAAACATTTCCGTTTGACTGCAAAAAAAAGGCACAATAAAATAATGAATATTAAACGGGGAATACCAACTTTTCGCAGTGGTTTGTTTGGGTGGAATGGTTTCAGGGGGGCGCGCTTGACGTGAGGATATAGAAATGGCCGCCCCGGCATACTGCGGAGCGCGGTATGCCGGGGCGGCCTGGGCAGGCGTGTGCCTGTTATTTCTTCTGTTGCATGAACTGCATCACGGCGGCTTGGATGTCGCTCGATAGGCCGGCTCCTATTTTGGCGCCTTCGGCTGCCAGTACGGGGGCTTTTTCGCCCATTTTGCGTCCTACGGGTGTTTCATAGAAAGCCACGATGCCCTTTACTTCTTCGTGGGTGAAATGCGAGGCCCATAACTCTATCATTTTCACTTCCACTTTCGGATAGATCTTATCAACGATAAATCGGCTCATTGCCTGTGTTTCTTCTGCGGTCATGCCGAGCTGGGCGCTCATGCCCTCAAAGGTGGCCGACATGGTGGCCGACATGGTTTCCTTGCCTTTGGTGAGTGTGAGTGCCTTGCGGATGTCGGCCTCAAATTCGGGCGATATGGCGGCTTGTGCCTTGAGCATGGCTGTAGACGCTGTGAGCGCAAGAATGAGTGTGAGGATGATTTTTTTCATACGTGTTGTTTTGATTGTTAAGATAATGATGGAATAAGATGATTTCCGATGATGATGGTTTTAATGAGACGGGGCGCATCCTTATAACGTGCGTTGAGGATGCGCCCCGCCGGTGGTGTCGGTATCATTTGACCTGGCTGCCGGGTTTCACTTCACGGTCTACGGTGACGACGCTCAGTGAGCCGTCGGCGTTTTCTGCCGATATGATCATGCCCTGGCTCTCTATGCCGCGGAGCTTGCGCGGCGGCAGGTTGGCTATGAAGCAGACTTGTTTGCCTACGAGGTCTTCCGGCGCATAGTGTTTGGCGATGCCCGAAACGATGGTGCGGTTTTCCAGCCCGTCGGCTATTTCGAATTTCAGGAGCTTGTCGGCTTTCGGCACGCGTTCGCAAGCGGTTACGGTGCCCACGCGGATGTCGAGCTTCTCAAAATCTTCGAAGGCTATGTCGGGGCGGACTGGCTGTGCCTTGTAGCTGGCGGCTTCGTTGGCTTTTTTTGTGTCGAGGAGTTTCTGCACTTGTGCTTCCACCAGACTGTCTTCGATCTTCTCGAAGAGCAGTTCCGGCTCGGCCAGCCGGTGTCCGGCAGGCAGCAGGTCGAGGCTGCCAAGGCGGTCCCATTCCACTTTTCCCATGCCCAGCATTCCGCGGAGCTTCTGCGAGGAGAAAGGCAGGAACGGTTCGAAGGCGATAGCCAGATTGCCTACGAGCTGGAGGGCGATGTGCAGGATGGTTTTGACGCGTTCGGGGTCGGTCTTGACGATTTTCCAAGGTTCGGAATCGGCCAGATACTTGTTGCCGATGCGTGCCAGGTTCATGGCCTCCTTTTGCGCGTCGCGGAAGCGGAAGGCTTCGATGAGCCGCTCTACTTCGGCTTTGACGCCCTGAAACTCACCGATTATTTCGCGGTCGGCACCGGTCAGTTCGCCGCAGGCCGGCACCTCTCCGCCGTAGTACTTTTTGGTGAGCTGGAGGGCACGATTCACGAAGTTGCCGTAAACGGCCACCAGTTCATTGTTGTTGCGTGCCTGAAAGTCGCGCCACGTAAAGTTGTTGTCTTTCGTCTCAGGCGCGTTGGCCGTGAGCACGTAGCGCAGTACGTCCTGTTTTCCGGGCAGTTCGCAGAGGTATTCGTCGAGCCACACCGCCCAGTTGCGCGAGGTGGATATCTTGTCGTCTTCGAGATTGAGGAACTCGTTGGAGGGCACGTTGTCGGGCAGCACGTAGTCGCCGTGTGCCTTGAGCATGGCCGGAAACACGATGCAGTGGAACACGATGTTGTCCTTGCCGATGAAGTGGACCAGGCGCGTATCCTTGCTTTTCCACCACTTTTCCCAAGTGTCGGGCAGCAGTTCTTTGGTGTTGGATATGTAGCCGATGGGGGCGTCGAACCATACGTAGAGCACTTTGCCGTCGGCGCCTTCAACGGGTACGGGGATGCCCCAGTCGAGGTCGCGGCTCACGGCGCGCGGCTGCAGTCCCATGTCAAACCACGACTTGCATTGCCCCATCACATTGGAGCGCCATTCCTTGTGGTCTTGCGTGATCCAAGGCTCAAGCCATTGCTGGTGCCTGTCGAGGGGCAGATACCAGTGCTTGGTCTTGCGGAGTACGGGGGCGCCGCCGCTCACGGTGCTCCGCGGATTGATGAGTTCGGTGGGCGAGAGGGCCGTACCGCATTTCTCGCACTGGTCGCCGTAGGCACCCTCCGCATGGCAGTGGGGGCATTCCCCCGTGATGTAACGGTCGGCGAGAAAGGTGCCGGCCTCCTCGTCGTAATATTGCTCGCTCTCTTTCTCAATGAATTCGCCCTTGTCGTAGAGCGTTCGGAAGAAGTCGGAGGCCAGGTGACGGTGGGTGTCGGAGGTGGTGCGGCCGAAAACGTCGAACGAGATGCCGAAGCCTTCGAACGACTCCTTGATGACGCGGTTGTAGCGGTCCACCACTTCCTGAGGGGTGCAGCCTTCCTTGCGCGCGCGGATGGTGACGGGTACGCCGTGTTCGTCGGAACCGCACACGAAGAGCACTTCACGGCCGCGCAGGCGGAGGTAACGCACGTAGATGTCGGCCGGAACGTAAACGCCGGCCAGATGGCCTATGTGGACACCGCCGTTGGCGTATGGCAGGGCTGCCGTAACGAGTGTCCGGTTGAATTTGTTTTCCATATCGTCGGGTGTTTTTTTATTGCATGCTGACGGCGCTGCCCGTTTGCCGCTTTCCGGCGGTCGTTGTGGCAGCGTTCTGTTGGGCGCAAAGTTAACTATTTTTTTGCAGAACGGCCCCAGCTTTGGTTGGAAACGCTTTGTATTTTCTGCAAACTCTCCGCCGGCGGGGCGGAACGCCGGCACTTTAACATATTTAACTTTCCACAACATTTCCAAGAGTTAAAAGGTAGGTTCGAAGTAGTGGAAGTCCAAAAGTCCGTATCGGAATTTTAACACAAATACGGCAAATAAAAAATCCAAGTAATGCTTTTTGCGCCTGGAATATGCGTTTTTTGCCTTGGATTATCGCCGGAAACACATGAAAAGCGGGGCTTCCCCGAAGGAAAGCCCCGCTTGGCTGTTACAAAGATAATATATTTTCCGGCTGAAAGCAAGAAGTGTTAAAATGACATGGTGAGCCGGCCGTTCTTCGCGGGGAAGAGACAGGATGCCCGCCGTTCCTTGTGCTTTCCGGTTTTATGGTCCGGCCGGACCGGCACGGTGTTCTTACCAGATGTCCTCGGTTGTTGTGCCGTTGTAGACTGAGGTGGGCACGTATTCGAAGTAGTCGATGAAGAACTCGCCGTTCATCTTCTTCAATGCCGACTTGAAGCGCAGGTAGTAGGTTTTGTTGGCTTTCATATCGGCCGTGGTCACGATCATGCGGATGGCGCCCGAACTGGTACGGATAGTGTTGGTGGGCTGGCGGTTGGTCCAGCAGATGTACTTCGGAGCTTTCATGTAGCCCTGATTACGCATGTTCTTGTCGTTTTCGGCATTGGTGATGTCATCGCCATCGATGTCGGCCACCCAGGGAATGGCCACGGTACCGGCCGACTGGCGCATGTCGACAGGCAGACCGGTGGGAGTCAGACGGTTGGGGTCGTCGCCGAAATAGATCTGGGCCATACCGCGGCTGGGGTTGTTCGAAAGTCCCATGCGCAACTCGTAGGTTCCGTCTTTTGGGAAAGGCGGCAGACGCAGGGTGAAATCGAACAGACCGAGGAATAGGAACTCGTCGCCCTGATAGTCGCGCCAGCCGTTACCGCCCGACAGACGGTCGTGGGTACATGAGAGGTATGTCATGATGGTACCGGCCGACATGTTCGGGATATTCTTGAAGTAGCCTCTGGGGAATGATCCCATGCAGTTGAGGCGCATATTGTTGGTAAGCATTTCGGGCAGCATGGTAGTGGCTTCTATGCGGATGCGCTCGCTGGCCAGTTGTGAGCGGGTGGCATCATCGTAGAGCAGCACCTTGTCGATCGGGAAATAGAAGCCGTTCATGGAGTTGTTGTCGTTGTTGCCGTTCAACGCCGATACCAAAATGCCCGGCACCTCGGCACGCAGCTCCTGATAGTCCTCCTGACGACCGTTCTTGTAGATCGACTTGCGGTTGATGTAAATGGGGTGGTCAAGGGCGTTGGTGTTGGGATCGAGACTGCGGTCGCTCACCTGAGTGATCTTGATAAGACCGCGGTATTTGCCCAGCGTCGTGAAATAGTCCCACACATTGGTAGGATAATTGATGGACTGCGGGCGGGCACGGTCGGCGCCGAAGTCATAGAGATATTCATTGTAGTGTCCCACAAAACGGTCGTAGGCCATGCGTCCGTCCAGCAGGTGGTAAGCCACAAAGCGGTTGATGGCATTGTCGGGATTGCTCAGGTCGTCGGCAGCGTCCGTGCCGTAAACGGCTTCGCACTTCTGCTTGAATTTGGCCATCACCTCGGCCCAGTTCGTCACGTTGCCCTCGGCATCCTTGTTGAGGGTGATGCCCCATTCGGAGGCAAACACGTTATCCGGTTCGACAAAGGCCGTGAAACCGGTGTAGCGGTGCATAGGCACATCGTAGGGAAGACCGGCCTGTGTACCGAAAGCGGGATAAAAGACGGCCTCGCGCTCTTCGTTCTCATAGTCCATGTCAATGTAGGGTACTGCGAGAGAGTCTGCCCAGGTGGTCTGCTCCAACAGGTGGGCGAAAATCTGCATGTTGTCGGCAGAGGCGATCATCTCGTAAAGGTTGTCGGACGACGGGGCAATGACGGAGTCCACCTCGTGTATCATACCGTTGGACACCTCGTTGTTGGTCTTCAAAACCTTGGAGCCACCGTTGATGACGTAGTACATTTTGCCGTCGGCGGTCGTGTCCTGAGTACAGGAGAGGATGCGGTCGTTGAGGTTGGGTTCGGCAAACGAACCGGATGGAGAAGGGAATGTGGCTTCTTCGTAGGCGCTCAGTTCGCCGTTGTCGATGATGCAGCTTTTGGCGATGAGTTCGGCCTGATCGTAGGTCAGTTCGTCTATGGAGCTTATGCCGAGTCCCTTGATGTATTTGCTTACAGCTTCATTGTTAGGCGCAAAGAGCGTGTAGTTGCCACGCGCCGAGAGTACGCTCGTGAGCGTTGAGGCCTCGTCGGAGCGTCCCAGTCTGACGCGGTCGAAGATGGCCTTGATGTCGGAGAATTTTTCGGGAGCATCAGCCAGATAATCGCTGACTGTCTGTTCCGTTTTGATGGCAAAGTTACCGTCATCAATGCTTTCCTTGCAACTGCTCACGGCAAGGGCAAGACTGAAGAGTAAAATCACCCCCCCTGAAAGTCGGGAAAGAACCATTGTCAATTTGTTCTTTTTCATAGTCGTCGGGTTTTTATTTGTTTTTTTTCTTTTATTGTTTTCACAGGACTGCAAATTTATGTTTTTTTGCACATAGAGACCTTATTTAAATGGAATAATGGATTTGTTTTAAAACTATTTAACAGGGGTGTAAAATTCGGAGTTGTTTTTTATGGTTGACATTCTGAAAGAAATGCAGGAGATATTTTATAGAGTAAAAATGAAAAGAGTTAAGATTTTGACATGGTTTCATTTTTGGTGGGGGAGATTTTGAAAAAAAGAAACACAACCATCTACCTGATTGTACCAAGCGCTGTTGATGATTTTTGCTTGTTACGAGGGTAGATGGTTGCGTTCCAGAATGCTTATGGGCGGTTTGGTTATTTGCGATGTCCGCGGCGCTTTTTCCCTTTTTCCGCGAAACTTTTTCCGCGGCTTCGCGCCGGTGCGGGCAGTGCGGGACGTTCGCCTTCGTCTTCAATCAGCACAAAGTCGAGCTGCCTCCGTTCCAGATTGGCGCGCTCCACGCGGATGCGCACTTTATCGCCAAGGGCATAGCGTTTGCGGAAGCGGCGTCCCACAAGGCAATAGTTGCGTTCGTCGAACTCGTAGTAGTCGTCGAGCAGGGAATGGAGGGGAATCATTCCCTCGCACATGTTTTCCGTTACTTCGACGTAGAGACCGAACTCTGTCACTCCCGATACGGTGCCCTCGAATTCCTGTCCGAGGCGGTCGGCCATGAACTCCACCTGCTTGTATTTGATGCTGGCACGTTCGGCCGTGGCTGCCAGCTGCTCCATGTCGGAGGCGTGCTCGCACAGTTCCTCGTATTTCACGGCGCTGACAGAGCGTCCGCCATCGGCGTATTTGGTGAGCAGGCGGTGGACCATTGTGTCAGGGTAGCGGCGTATGGGGGAGGTGAAGTGGGTGTAGTACTGGAACATGAGGCCGTAGTGGCCGATGTTGTGTGTGCTGTAGCGGGCCCTCATCATGGCTCGCAAGGCTACCATCTCTATGGCATTCTCCTCTTTCTTTCCCTTTACGTCGCCCAGCAGGGCGTTGAGGCTCTTCGATACTTCTGTCTTGGTACCCTCGGTGCGTATTTTGTAGCCGAACTTGGCGATGAAGGCACGGAGCTTTTCCAGTTTTTCCGGATCGGGCACATCGTGTATGCGGTAGGGCAGTACCTTGGCTTTTCGTCCTTTGGGTACGCGGCCTATGAGTTCGGCCACGCTGCGGTTGGCCAGCAACATGAACTCTTCCACGAGCTTGTTGGCGTCTTTAGCCACTTTAATATAAGTGGAGACGGGGTGGCCGGTCTCATCGGTTTCAAAGCGCACCTCGGCGCGGTCAAATCCTATGGCGCCGTTTTTGAAGCGCTTCTCCCGCAGGCGCTTGGCCAGCCGGTTGAGGGTGATCAGCTCTTCGGCATATTCACCTTCGGGCGGCGTGCCTTGGGGCAGCGGTTGGGGGTGTTCGCCCGGCAAGGCCAGGTCCGCTTCCGAAGCCTCTCTGTTGCGTTCGAAGACGGTCTGCACCTCCTCGTAAGTGAATCGGCGGTCGCTCTTGATGACGGCATGCGCCAGATGCCAGTCCAGGATATCCGCTTTGGCGTTGAGGCGGAAAATGGCGGAGTAGGTGAGTTTCTCTTCATCGGGCCTCAACGAGCAGATGAAGTTGCACAGACGTTCGGGGAGCATAGGAATGGTGCGGTCCACTAGGTAGACGCTTGTGGCCCGTTTCTCGGCTTCCCGGTCGATGATGTCTCCTTCTTTTACGTAGTGTGACACGTCGGCTATGTGTACGCCTACCTCCCACTCTCCCTCGGCCAGCCGTCGGATGGATAGGGCGTCATCGAAATCTTTCGCGTCGTGGGGGTCGATGGTGAAGGTCGTTACGTGGCGGAAGTCCTCGCGTCGGGCTATCTCCTCGGGCGTGATGTCGGCGGAAAGTTTTTCGGCGGCTTTCTCTACGGCTTCGGGATATTTGTAGGGCAGTCCGTATTGCGCCAGTATGGCGTGCATCTCCGCGTTGTTATCTCCCTGCCGGCCGAGAATGTCCACTACCTTTCCGATGGGACTTTTCGACTCGTCGGGCCATTCCACTATCTTCACCACGGCTTTGTCGCCCGTCTTGCCGCCTTTGAGTTTGTCCTTGGGTATGAAAATGTCGGTGGCCAGCGACCGGCTTTCAGTCACGAGAAAGCCGTATCCGCGTTCCACCTGCAGCTGTCCCACAAAAGTGTCATTGGCGCGGCTCAGGATTTCCGTCACTTCAGCCTCGCGGGTATGTCCCGGACGTCGGGCCAGCATCGTTACGCGCACGCGGTCGCCGTCAAGAGCGTGTAGTGAGTTGCGTTCGCACACAAGTATACTCTTGCCGCCGTCGTCGGGCACAAAGGAGTTTCGGCCGTTGCGCTTGCGCTGGAAGGTGCCCTCCATGACGTTGGAGCGTATGGCGCTGCGGTAATTGCCGTTGCCGTCGGTGGTGAGGTAGTCGTCGAGCACCAGTTCCGAAAGCACATCAAGTACGAGCATCTTCGTGGGATGGTTGGCGGCGCCGATGTTGGTAAACAGTTGCTTGATGCTGAAGTTCTTGTCGGGGTTCTGTGCGAAAAGGTCGAGGAGCATCTGCCCTATATCTTTCTTTTTCAGGCGCGGAGTGCCGCGTTTTTCTTTTTTGTTGCGTGCCATGTCTGTTATCTTTTAGTTGGCTATGTTCTTGTCGGTGGCGGGCGGTTTTTCCCTTTGTCCGCCTTTTCCTTACGTACAAAGGAAGTTATTTTTTGGCAGACAGCCTGTCAATTAAGGAATAATAACGCGCAAGTGGGGTGTTTTCTTATCGAAGTGTGGGCTTTTCTTACTAATTTTGCCGGTGTTATGGACATCCGGAAATACCTATCATTGTTTTTTCTCTTCGCGGCCGGCGTGTTTTCCGCTTTGGCGCAGGACGTTCCTGAGGTCGACGCGGTGCGCGCCGATGAGGAGCCGCCTGCCATCGGCATGGAAGTGCAGGTGGGCAAGGCGTGGTATCGTGGCGACAGTATTCCGCATGTTATCATGCCCACTTTTTACAAATATCCTCCCATGAAGTTCAAAAACGATAAGGAGCGCGAGCGTTACAACCGTCTTGTGTCCAACGTGAAACGTCTTCTGCCGTTGGCGCGTCTGGCGCGTATCATGGTGGTGGAGACTTATGAGGTGTTGCAGACATTGCCCACCAAAGAGGCACGGGCCGCCCATTTGCAGAAGGTGGAGGCGGACCTCAAACGAACCTATACGCCCACCCTCAAGCGCCTGACGCGTTCGCAGGGACGTTTGCTGGTGAAACTCATCGACCGCGAGTGCGGGCAGACGGGCTATAATATTGCTCAGGCGTTTATCGGGTCTTTCAAGGCCAATTTGTATCAGGGCATAGCCGTAGTTTTCGGCCAAAGTCTGACCAAGCGGTACGACCCCGAGGGCGATGACCGCTATACGGAACGTATCGTGCGGCTTGTGGAGTCGGGACAATTATGACCGGTTCCGGTTGCCGGAGCCGGTATAGGCAGACGGATATATCTCCTGACCGGTAAGCGGTCGATAACGTGAATGACGGATTTGCCGGCGTACCCTGCGGCAATGACTGCGCGTATGGAAAAAAGGATCAGTGTCTGTCGCGTCCCGCCGTGAGAAGCCATGCTTCCGCGCGACCCAGCAACAGTCGGCGCAGAACCTCCGCAAAAAAGGCTGCCGCACAGGCTGCCGCCATTACCGCCGCCGCACGAAGGCTGAAAGCGGGATGATGGATGTCCGCCGTGAGCCACGGGCTGAAAAGGGCAATGACAGTGGAGTTTGTCAGATAGAGCGGAAAAGCGAAGCCTGCCAGATAATTCACGCTTTCCGCCGAAAAGTGCCATCGTCCGATGAGGCGGAAAATGCCCAGTGCCGCTGTGAACACAAGCAGATTGTTGTCGCGTGCGAAGGTGTTACACAAATGGCCTGTGACTGCGGTTATGCCGCCGTTGAGCAATAAAATGGCGGCCACGGCACCTGATGCTATCGCCATGCCATGCCGATCCAGAAGGTGCGGCCATCCGTGGCGGTGGAGGTAGCGGCCGGCCATGTAGGCCAGTGTCATGTTGACGAAGCCTTTGCCCCCGTCATGTGTGGGGTCGGCCAGTTGGAGGGTGGGTACGGCCAGGAAAAAGAAGGCTGCCACTGCCAGCAGGAGGCCGAAGTCGCGTTTGGGCAGGTTGTCGGCGGCACGGTTGAGCCACGGCGACAGGCAGAAGAGGGTGGCATAGCACGTCATGAACCAGTATTTGCCCGAGAGCAGCGGCAGCAGCGCTTTTCTGATTCCCGCCGCCGTGAGACTTTCCGTTCCGAGGCCTGTCTGCAGCCCATAGGTGAGGACGGAATAAGTCAGCACGACGAACACCAGCCGCAGCAGTTTGCCCGTGCTGAAGCGGATGCCGAACCATCCCGACAGGAGTACGAAGAGCGTAACGCCCGTGTTGCCCACAGCGTTGACGAGCAGCAGGATGCCTTGCGTCACGGTGTCGGTGGTAGTGAAGGCGTAGCCCCATGTGTGCATGGCTACGATAAGCACGATAGCCGCCAGGCGCAGCAGCTCGTAGTTGGATTGTCGCGGTTTCTGCATAACGTTGTGTATTGACGTGTGTAACTGTTTCCGTGCAAAGGTAGTAATAAGAAAAAGAGTAGACGCATTTTTTGCCCTGTCAAGTAGCGTTGGCGGCATGCCGCTCACGGATGGTCCGCGCGGTTCGGGTGTAGTGCCCGCTCCTCTCTGTTTTCCATGCCCTCCGGTAGTCCTTGCGGATTTTTTCAGTGTAGAACCCCGTTTTTTTAATTCTCATGAATATGTCATTTCCCATCACTTTTGTTCCTGCCGGCGGACTGGCCAACCGCATGCGTGCCGTGGCCTCGGCTCTTACTATGGCGCGCGATGCCGGCCGCGGGTTGCGCGTGATATGGTTCAAGGACTGGGCGCTCCATGCCCCTTTCCATGATATTTTCCGTGCGGTTGAGGCCGAAGGCTTGCATTTGCGCGAAGCCCGCCTCACTGACTTGCTGACCGACGACCGCCCGCGCCGCCGCAACTTCGGTGTGCCGCGTCTGTGGCAGCGCCAGCGCTATGCCGCCTGCATTTACGAAGCCGAGGTGACGCCCCTTGTGTGGCGCGGGTTCGACTTCAAGGGCTGGGCTTCCCGTCCGGGCCGCCGCTTCATGGCCTCCTATTCTGATTTCTATCCCTATCCCGATGCCTTGCTGCGCACCCTGTTCCGTCCTGTGGCTGAGGTGGAGGATGAGGTGGCGCGGCGTGCGGCCACATTCGCCGATGTGCCCACCGTGGGCGTACACATACGCCGCACCGACCATGCCGAGGCCATCAGCCAAAGTCCGATGGAGTGTTTCTTCGCCCGTCTCGATGCCGACCTGACTGCCGGCCGTTACAGGCAGATTTATCTGGCCACCGATGATGAGGGTGTGAAACGGCAGATGCACCAGCGCTACGGCGGGTGTCTGCTTACTCCCCCGTCTGAGGCCGACCGCTCATCGACAGAGGGTATACGCGGCGGACTGGCCGATATGTACACCCTGGCCCGCACCGGGAAAATATACGGTTCTTCCGGCAGCACGTTCTCCGAAATGGCGGGCCGCCTTGGCGGCATTCCGTTGGAGGTGCTCAAGGTTTAGCACTTTAACATATTTAACTTTCCGCAACATTCCGATGTGTTAAAACAAAGGTTGCAAATGTTGTAATGGTGAAAGTCCTTATTCGAATTTTAACACGGATACTTGGAATTTAAATTGCAATACGGCCATTTTCCGATGAAAATACGGTTGGAAAATGTCCGGATATAGTTGAAAAATACGCAAAAAGCGGGACTTCCCACAAAGAAGTCCCGCTTGGCTGTTACAAAGATAATATATTTTCCTCCGGAAAGCAAGAAATGTTAAAACGCCTTCCCTCCCGGTGCAGACGCCCGGTTTACCGTCTGAAAATAAAGACTTGGGGGCGGAACCATCTGTTCCGCCCCCAAGAAAGGTACCCCCAATGAGAATCGAACTCATATCACTGCTTTAGGAGAGCGGTGTTCTATCCATTGAACTATGAGGGCATACCGCGCCGACCGAGCGCCCTGCAAAGGTAATGCTTTTTCTTGAAACGCTGCCGGCCGGCCGTTGTTTTTCGTTTCAAAAAGTCCGGATGCCGGCTTATTTATGTTGTCCTGCCATATTTGTATCCCCGTTTTTTTGGTTTTGTCAGGATTTTTATCTTTCTTTGCAATCCGCTAACGGCAGAAAGCATTTATAAATAAGATTATATCCTGATAAATTATGGTAACTTTTATTGTCGCCGCGTTCGTTCTAGGGTATGCCTGCATCGCCCTTGAGAGCGTTTTGAAAGTGAACAAAGCTGCCCCCGCACTGCTGATGTGTGTGGCGTGCTGGGTATTGTATATGGTTGATCCCGTACCGTTCATCAGTCTGATGCACGGCGGCGTGTGGCAGGCGTTCCAAAGCGCGTTTGCCGGCGGTGGCAGTGCCGTCAGCGCGTTTGTCAACGAGCATATCCTGCTTTCTCATTTGGGAGACACCTGTGAGATCCTTTTCTTCCTCATGGGAGCCATGACCATCGTTGAGATTGTCGATGCCAACGGTGGTTTCAACTTCGTGCGCGACCGCCTGCAAACCACCAGCAAGCGCAAGCTGCTGTGGCGCATCACGTTCATGACCTTTGTCCTTTCCGCCATTCTTGACAACCTTACCACGAGCATCGTCATGGTGATGGTGCTGCGCAAACTCGTGAGCGACAATAAAGACCGCATGATATATGCCGGTCTCGTCATCCTGGCCGCCAACGCCGGCGGTGCCTTTTCGCCCATCGGCGACGTGACCACCATCATGCTCTGGATAAAGGGCAACATCTCCACCATAGGCGTGATAACGGAAATATTCCTTCCCTCGGTGGCATCGGTAGTGGTGCCCGCCCTCATTCTTCAGACAAGCCTCAAGGGCGAGCTCGCCGCCCCGCAAATGGCGCAGGAAGGCGATGCCCTTCACTTCACGGCGGCCGAACGCAACGTCGTGTTCTGGCTGGGCGTGGGAGGACTTATCTTCGTGCCCGTCTTCCGTTTCCTCACCGGACTGCCGCCTTTCATGGGCATACTCCTTGTGCTGGGCCTGCTGTGGACGGTGACCGAACTGTTCTATCGCTCGCGCGGCGACGTAGAGGAAACCACACAACAGCGCGTCACGCAGCTCCTCTCCCGTATCGACATGAGCACCATCCTCTTCTTTTTGGGTATCCTTATGGCTGTGGCCACACTGGCGGAGACCGGCGTGCTTACCGCCTTCGGGCAGTGGCTCAACACCGCTTCGGGCGGCAATCACTACGTTGTGACGGGTGTCATCGGTGTGGTGTCGAGCATTGTCGACAACGTGCCCCTCGTGGCCGGTTGCATGGGAATGTATCCCGTGGCCTCTGCCGCCGAAGTGGCTGCCAATCCGGCTCTGGCGGACTTTGCCGTGGACGGCATCTTCTGGCAGCTGCTGGCCTATTGCGCCGGTGTGGGAGGCTCGATGCTCATTATCGGCAGCGCAGCCGGCGTTATCGTGATGGGACTCGAGAAGATAACCTTCGGCTGGTATTTGCGCCGCATCTCGTGGATTGCCTTTGCTGGCTATTTGTCCGGTATCGGCGTTTACTGGGTGGAGAAGGCCATCGGCCTCTGACACTGCCGCATGGTTCCCGAGCCTCCGGCCGGAACTATGAGAATACTGATAATATTATATTCATCATCATAAAAAAATGACAACATTATGAAGAAAATCATTATGAGCCTTGTTCTGCTTGTCAGCATGGCATGGGCTACGCCGGCATCGGCTTTCGGTTTTGACTGGGGTGTGACAGGAGGTCTTAACATGACAAAACTGAAGCTTAAGGGCGACTACATGCAGAATTTCAACACCAACAACCGCGCCGGATGGTATGCCGGTCTGAAGGGTAACCTGAGTCTGGCCCTCGGTTTCGGTCTTGATGCTTCACTGGTCTATTCGCAGCAGAAATACAGTCTCGATGGAGAGAACATCACCTCAAAGACGATGCGTTCGGTGGCTATCCCCATCAATGTACGCTATAACATCGGTCTGGGAAGCGTGGCCTCGGTCTTTTTGGCTACCGGTCCGCAGTTCGACTTCAACGTGGGTTCGCGCAGCTGGAACATCGCCAGCGAAGACTATACCGGCACGGCCGGCATGTTCAAGCAGGAGAACATGACCACCTCATGGAATATCGGCGCCGGCGTGAAGGTGCTCGACCGTGTGGAGGTGGGAGTAGGCTACAACTTCGCTTTGGGCAAGGTGGCCAAGAGTGTGTTTGGAAACGCCACGGGCATCGACATCCGTACCAACGAGATGAAAGCCAACACCTTTAAATTGTCGGCAACGGTTTACTTCTGAATTTTATTGTGAAGCCTGTCAGGGCGACGCCGCAGCAGGTCGTGCCCGGACAGTGCCTTCCTGTCTTTATTATAATAAGGAAAATATCATCATTATGCTACGACTCAACTGTTTCTTTCAGGCCAAGGAGGAATGTTATGACGCCGCCCTTCAGGCTGCCTTGGCCCTTACCGCCGCCTCGCGGCAGGAAGAAGGCTGTGTGGCTTACGATGTGTTCGAAAGCGGCACCCGTCCCGATGTCTTCATGATTTGTGAAACCTGGACAGGTGAGGAAGCTCTTGCCGCTCACATGAAAACGGAACATTTCAAGCGTTATGTGGCCGTACTGGAGGAGCAGGGTTTTCTCAAGTTGGAAAAATTCGACTTTTCCGCCTGAGGGATTCCAGCGCCTTAATGTTTGGTAAAACAGAAAAAGCGGGGCTTTCCACAGGGGAAGTCCCGCTTGGTTGTCACAATAGTGGCATGTTTTCCGGCGGAGGCGGATAGTGTTAAAATAATGACCGGCGAGTGGAAGAACCCGGAATAAATCATTAATTTTGTAGCAGGGAAAATCCCTTTCCCTGCGAAGCTAGTTTTTCATATTACTCCCGCAGGAGTTTCCGCACAGCCCCATGACTTCAATCCACGACACCCAGCAACGCGAGCGGAAGATAATCCGCGTGACACTTGTCGGCAGCATTGCCAACGGCGTGCTCACGCTTTTCAAACTGTTTGCCGGCATAGTGGGCGGCAGTGCCGCCATGCTGGCCGATGCCGTCCACTCACTGTCCGACTTCCTCACCGACATTGTCGTAATGGTGTGTGTGCGCATAGCCGGCAGGCCCAAGGACAAAGGGCATGATTTCGGACATGGTAAATATGAGACCCTGGCTACGGTATTCATCGGTTTGCTGCTCCTCTTTGTCGGATTCGGCATCCTTTGGAACGGCATTTCGGCCATAGCCGCCTTTTTGCAGGGGCAGACCCTGTCCCGTCCCGGAGGCGTGGCGCTCTATGCCGCCTTGGTGTCGATTCTGGTGAAAGAGGCCGTTTACCGTTATACCGTTATTGCCGCCCGCCGCTGCAATTCTCTGGCAGTGGAAGCCAATGCCTGGCACCACCGTTCCGATGCTCTTTCGTCGTTGGGAACGGCCGCAGGTATCGGCGGAGCCATCCTTTTGGGCGAAGAGTGGCGGGTGCTCGATCCGCTTGCCGCGGTAGTGGTGAGTGTCTTTATTATAAAAATAAGTATGGAGCTTCTCATGCCCGGCATCGGCGAACTGCTTGAGCGCTCGTTGCCCGAAGAGGACGAGACGTTTATTCTCGACACTATTCTGAAGCATCCCGACGTTACCGATCCCCACAACCTGCGCACGAGGCGTATAGGTTCCTATTGCGCCATCGACATGCACATCCGCATGGATAAGGACTTCACCATCGGGCAGGCACACAGGGTCACGCTTGAAATAGAAAGGAAGCTGCGTGACAGGTTCGGGCCGCTTACCATCATCAACACCCACGTGGAGCCTGTGAAGTAAGTCTTCCGCAGATACAATAAAACCGTTGCCGGTCCGTTAGTGATAATACAGGGCCGCATGCCGTCCGCTTCTCACCTCTTATGTTACCGTTTCGTTGCATCAAGTTTTTGTTTGTCCTGTTCCTGCTGTTGATTCCGGCGGGAGGCCTCACTGTGTCATGGGCACAGGAGCGCAAGGTGCAGTATAAGCCTTTCATCGACGAAAGGCGCTTTCACTATGGCTTTACCGTAGGTTTTCATGACCAGGGGCTCCATCTTGTCAACAACGGCTATACCGATCCTGAAACGGGCGACCAATGGCTTGCCGCCAACGACCGTCACAACTTCGGGCTGAATGTGGGTGTTCTGGGGGAGTGGCAGCTCAACCGCTATATGGCTCTGCGTCTCATTCCCTCCCTTTATTTCGGCAGCAAGCACATCAGGTTCCGTAACCTGGCCACCGGGCGGGAAGAGTCGCAGGACATGAAATCCTCCTACCTGTCGGTTCCCTTTAACCTCAAGTTCAGTGCTCCGCGCTTCAACAATTACCGGCCTTACGTAGTGGCCGGCGTCAGTCCGATGTATGACCTAACGGCCGGCAAGCACACCAAGTTGCGCACGAATGCTTTCAGCGCGATGCTTGAGGTAGGAATGGGATGCGACCTTTATCTGCCGTTCTTCAAGCTCATACCCGAGTTGAAATTCTGCTTCGGTCTGGGCAACATTCTCAGGAAGAACCGCAATGACCTCACCGATCCCACCCAGCAGATATATACGAAAAGCGTCGACCGCGCTTCGGCAAACATGGTGGTGCTGTCGTTCTATTTCGAATGAGCCGTACAGTGTCTGCGCCAAGGTGGAGCAGAGGCATTGCCGGCCTGTAACGGCCGTTGCCGCGTGTTGCCGGCGCCTTAAATGTATGTGCCGTTCGTTTGCCGCAAAAGGTAGTGCCACTCAACGATTTTGCGGTTTTTTTTGTCCGATTATTCAAGATTAATACATAACTTTGCCGGAAAATTACAGGCCGGCAGGCTGAAAAAACGAATAATATGGGACTTCTAGAATTTAATAAATTACCGATCAATACACTCGTCGGAGCCGACTGGAAAACGTTCAGGCAGCTCACCGACGGCCGCGAGGTGGACAAGGCCTGGCGCGGGAAATACCGCCTCACCAAAGCCGTGTGCCGCCTCCTCTCAACGTTGGCGCCGATACAGGAGGGCCGTTATCGCCGGCGTTTGGCCGACAAACCTCTGGAGCATGCACCGGTGTTCATACTGGGCCATTGGCGTTCGGGCACCACTTTCGTCCACAATGTTCTCTCGTGCGACAAGCATTTCGGCTATAACACGACTTACCAAACGGTTTTCCCGCATCTCATGATGTTCGGCCAGCCGTTTTTCAAGAAAAACATGTCGTGGCTCATGCCCGACAAGCGCCCCACCGACAATATGGAACTGGCCGTCGACCTGCCGCAGGAGGAAGAATTTGCCTTGGCCAACATGATGCCCTACACCTATTATAATTTCTGGTTCTTCCCGAAATATATGCAGGAGTATTGCGACAAATATCTTCTTTTCAACGACATCGCCCCCGAGGAACTCAAAATATGGGAGGAAACCTTTACGAAACTGATCAAGATTTCGCTGTGGAACACCGGCGGCACGCAGTTCCTCTCCAAGAACCCGCCACACACCGGCCGCGTGAAGGAACTGGTCAGAATGTTCCCCGACGCCAAGTTCGTCTATCTCATGCGCAATCCCTACACGGTGTTCGAGTCAACCCGTTCGTTCTTCACCAACACCATACAGCCGCTGAAACTTCAGGAGTTCACCGACGAACAGATTGAAGAGAACATCCTCAGCGTTTACGCCAAGCTCTATCACAAGTATGAAGCCGACAAGCACCTCATACCCGAAGGCAACCTCATAGAGGTGAAATTCGAAGACTTTGAGGCTGATGCCCTGGGCATGACCCGTCAGATTTATCAGACCTTAGGGCTGCCGGGATGGGAAGAGGCGCGCACAGCCATAGAGCAGTATGTAGGATCGAAGAAAGGGTACAAGAAGAACAAGTACCAGTACGACCCCCGTACCCGTGAGCTGGTGGAGAAACATTGGAAGTTTGCCCTCGACGACTGGGGATACAACATCTGACAGAATTCATTTTTTCATAATAAAGCGGAGCGGCGCCATCCTTTTCGGAGGATGCGCCGCTCTTGTTCGTCAGGAAGTGCGTTCCGCTTGAGCCTTGGCCGGAACGGGGCGGCCCCTTGTTTTTTTGACATCACTCGACAGGCCGTGGAAATGGTACTCCCGTTTTTAACACTATTTGCTTTCCGGCGGAAAATATCGTATCTTTGTAACAGCCAAGCGGGACTTTCCATCGGAAAATCCCGCTTTTTCCGTATTTTCAGGGCCTTTTTGTGCGGATTTCCACCCTATTTTTTCATGTAATTCCCCGTATTGGATTTTAAATTCGAAGTATTCGTGTTAAAAATCCGATACGGCTTTTTCATTTTCCTGTGCGGAGAACCTATATTTTAACACGCTCAAATGTAATGGAAAGTTAAAAAAGTTAATTCGAAAAACAGCTTGGCAGGGTACGGTTTGTGCGTGAATCCCTGAAAAAACGCGGTGTTCATCGCTCTCCAACCGTGGTTTTTAAGCCGTTGAACCAGAGAGAAACTAAAAAATGTGATATGGTTTTCTTCTTGAGAAAAGTTTTATTTGTAAATTTGCCGCCGAATATTTACACATTATTGTTAATAAAAACAGACTATAAATGAAAAATCTGCTAACGGCAGCGGCCGCAGGCTTCGTGTCTCTGACGCTTCTTTCATCCTGTATTCAGGAAGAAGCGCCCAACGCAGAATGCGACATTACGGGTGTGGAAAGCCAATGGCTTGGTTCCAATCAGCATATACTCATCGGTGCCCCTATCGTGACAAACGATCATGTTTCTTTCAATATCAAGAAAGGTACCGACCGTTCGGCAATGGCGCCACGCTTTGACCTCACGCCCGGCGCGCGCCTGCTCATGGAAAAGGACGGGCAGGAAGTGGAGGCCAACGGTGTGACCCGCAATTTTTCCTCGCCTCAGGTTTACACTACCCTTTCCGAAGACCTCAACTGGCGGAAGGATTATATCGTGTCGTTCAACTATCCCACCCCGATAGCCCGCTGCGGTTTTGAGCATTATGAGCTTGACAAGTCCGGCCGCTATCAGGTGTGGTATGACGTAGACATGGCCGATGTCGACAATCCCCGCCGCGACTATTGGGCCACCGGCAATGCCGGTTTCGCCCTCACGGGACAGGGAAAGGCACCGGCCGATTATCCTACGGCTGTCGATCCCGTCGGCGTGGAGGGCAACTGCATCAGGCTCGTGACCCGCGATACGGGATCTTTCGGTCAGGGAGTGGGCATGCCCATTGCGGCCGGAAATATCTTTATCGGTGAGTTCCGTGTGGCGCAGGCCATGCTCATGCCGCGCAAGGCCACCCGCTTCGGCCTGCAGCTCGTGGGCGGCCGCCCGCTCCGTCTCGAAGGATATTATAAGTACACTGCCGGAAAAGTGTTCACCGATGTGAATCAGAATGTACGGCCGGAATTGCACGACACGTGCGACATTTATGCCGTGCTCTACGAGGTGGACCCTGAGAAATTCGTGGCCCTCAACGGCGACGACGTGCTTTCATCCGACCGGATAGTGTCGATGGCACGCATCGACAATCCCGGCGAACCGGCGGAATGGAAGCATTTCAGCGAGCCTTTCCGCCCGATGAACGGCAAGCGTTTTGACGAGAACCGTTTGCGTGCCGACGGCTATGCCATTGCCGTTGTTGCCACTTCGAGCCGGCAGGGGGCCTATTTCGAAGGCGCTGTGGGCAGCACGCTCTACGTGGATGAGTTGCGCATCGTTTGGGAAGGGGAGGACGACTGACCTCTTCCGGCATTGCCTTGTGAAAATTGGAAAATATCCGGCGGAATGAAGATGCGCAATCTTCATGAAGACCGGACAAAAGTAGGATAGAGTGCCTGAAAATGATAAGGGAAAAGCTAATGCCGAATCCCTCTTTCCGGCAGTCGTGTCAGACAAATTGAAGAAGTAATGAGAAAATTATTCATTTTTGCCATCGCCGCTTTCATGTCACTCTCCGCAGTGGCACAGACCGGCTCCGCGCCTGTACCTGCAGAAACCGCGAAAGATACCGACAACAATCTCATTAAGGCCGCCCTCAAGGGGTGGCATCTCCACCTCGGGGCAGGATTCAACATCGGCGGTGCCGCGCCGCTGCCGTTGCCGCGCGAGATAAGGAGCATAGAAAGCTATAACCCCATGCTCAACATCGCCCTTGAGGGGGATGTGCATAAAAAAATCAACCGGTCATCGTGGGGTGTGATGCTCGGCCTGCGGCTGGAAACAAAGGCCATGAAGACCGATGCTGTGGTGAAGAACTACCACATGGAGGCTGTCAGTGCCGACGGGGCCGGAAAAATAAACGGCGCATGGACAGGACACGTACGCACCAGAGTGGACAACACCTATCTCACCTTCCCCATGCTGGCCACTTACACCATCAGCGACAGGTGGCAGGTGCAGGCCGGGCCTTATCTCTCGTGGATGATGAACGGCAGCTTCTCGGGCGAGGCCTACGACGGCTACATCCGCGACATTGACCCTACGGGGGAGAAGGCGGAGGTGTCGAGCGCTACGTATGACTTCAGCAAAGACCTGCGCCATTTTCACTGGGGCTTGCAGCTGGGCGGGGAGTTCAAGGCTTACAGGCATCTGGCGGTGACGGCCAATCTCCAGTGGGGGCTGAACGGCATATTCCCGTCTGACTTCGAAAGCGTCACTTTCTCGCTCTACCCCATATATGCTACCGTGGGCTTTTCCTATCTCTTCTGATGCCTGACGGGGGATGCGGGGAGGGAGCGTCGGCTGTTCCTCCTCCCAAAGAGCATCCGGCAGTAATGGGCCGGACCGTTATCCGGATTATGGAGTTTATCGTGTGAACAATAAAAAACTTATTAATTCAATTTATTCATTTATTAATTACGTTTATGAAGAAAATTTTACTCACTCTTTTGGCCGTGCTTTGTCTCGGTGCAGTGACTTCAGCGCAGAATCTTCAGAATGTCATCGGAAAATATCACGGTGACCTGTACATACAGCTTGAGGATCCCATTGACGACACTACCGAACCCATCAAGGGACAAAGCATCGACATCTTGGCCTCTGAGAATGGCGGTAAGGTGGATTTTGCCATCTATAACTTTGGCTTTTCAGGTTTGTCTTTGGGTGATATCCTTCTGCCTGCCATCAGCATCAATGAGGGCGAAACCGTTACCTTTGCCGAAAATCCCAAGGTAAGCCTTTCATTCCTCGGTAGCGACATCATGGCTACGGCCAATCTCGACCACACCACCAGCTATATCAAGGGCGATTCCATCTACGCCGACATCAATGTGTCGTGGCTGATGGACGAAACGACCGAAGTGCCCATATACGTGCGTTTCGTAGGTGCCAAGCCCAGTCTTTACGCGCTTTTCAACGGCAACTTCAACGGTGATTGGGAGGAATGCTCCCCTTGGGACAGCCAGAATGGTTTCTTCGACTGGGGTTCTCTCGAAGACGACGCCTGGCAGATCATGAACTTCACGCGTGACCAGATGGTACAGCCCAAAGGCTGGGTGATTTCCAATGTCACCGGCCTCAATGGTCTTGGTGCAACGCTTGTGGGCAAGGCCGATACGCTGAGTGCGGGCGATTATGCCGTTACTCTGTCTAACAATCCTAATCCTTTCATGTCCACCCAAATCGTTCCGGGATATATGAGCCTCGGCACGACCTGGGCAACGGCTAATGCTATGGACCTTGCCGGCACAGCCGACGGCGGTGCTTATGGCGGTGTGAAGTTCGTGGGCCGTCCCGACGCCCTGACCTTGCGCTACAAACGCTCGCACGGTACGGCTAATCCTACGGAGCGTGCCTCTGTGGTGGCTTATCTTTGGAAAGGTACTTATACTCAGGCCTCCGTGCCGGGTAATACCGGTTTCGGTACTACGGTGTCTGTTGACATGATTGACCGCGACCGCAATATTCTCGGTAAGGAAACGACTGTGGGCGGTGAGGTAACCAAGACCGACGATGCCGCTTGTCTGGCTGTTGTCGAAAAATACATTGAGGGCGACGCCGCAGAATGGACTGAACTGACGGCTGAGTTCGACTATGCCGACTTTGCAGGTACGGACGTACGTCCCGAGAAGCTGAATATCGTTATCTCTGCCAATGACTATTTTGCCGACCGCAGTCTCATGGGACAGGGCAACTCCATTACCGTTGACGACGTGAAGCTCGTTTACTGGCATGCTCTGAGCAGCCTGAGCTATGAAGGCGCCAGCATAAAGTTTGACGAAGCCACAACGGAGTATGACCTCTCTGACTTGTCTTATAACGCCGCGAAACTTTCTTACACAAAGAAAGGACAGGGTGCGACTGTCACTACGGCATACGATGAGGAGACCGGACGTCTCACCATCAGCGTGAAAGCCGACGACATCAGCGTCAATCCCAAGAACGTTACCGATTATGTGCTTCAGTTCAGTACAGTATCTGCAGGCATTGAAAACGTTACGACTGCCTCTCCTGCAACTTCCGGCGTTTACACTCTCAGTGGTGTGCGCGTAGCCGACAAAGATGATGCCTCTCTCCCCAAAGGAGTATACATCATCAACGGCAAGAAAATTGTAAAGTGAAAATTTGAAACTACAACTTTATGAAAAAGTTTTTAATAATATCACTGCTCACCTGCACCTTTACGGCGCAGGCGCAGTATTTGCCTAATAAAGGGTTTGAAAATTGGAAGACATCCTGTGGATCTTCGTATCAGGCTAGTACGACTATAGGCGGGGAGTCTGCAAATCCTGCCGGATTACGTCAGCGTCCGGGGATTGAGCCTGAGGATTGGAATGGTACTAATGTCAATCAAAAGGTGCTAATTGAAGCAAAGGAGCCGAACCTTGTTACAAAAGGTAATAGAGGTACTGAATCAGAGCCGAATTTCTATGCTAAATTAACAAATTATTGGGTTGGAGCGGGATCTATTGGCGCTACAGCTCCTGCTTATCTGACTTTTGGTACCCCTTGGTCTTATGCTGCAGCAAAAGATCAGGATGGTGGAACTTTTGGAGGTGTTTCATTTACGTATAAGCCTGATGCTATTAAAGGTTTGTTTAAAAGAGAAAATGTTTCAGGCAAATCAGAAAAGGCACATATCATAGTTTATCTTTGGAGAGGAACTTCCAGTTCTCAAATAGGTAAATTAGGAGGTGGAAAGGTGACTCAAGAGGATGTAGATAGAGCCATATTGAGTAAACCGAACGCAGGAACTATTGGAGGGGATGGTCAGCTCATCGCTTCTTGTGACCATGAGTTTTCAACAACGGAAAATGATGATTGGGAAGAAATAGAGGTTCCTATTGTTTATGAACGTGATGAGGCTCCCACTAAAATGAATGTGGTGATATCAAGTGCCGACTATTGGACAAGGAGTAATATTGTCGAAGGTAATAAAGATAATAAATTGGGCAGTATCTTGAATGTAGATGATGTTCAGTTTGTTTACTACCATGCTCTCACCGATTTGAAGTATGACGGTACAACCATCAGCGGCTTTGATGAGGCTACTACCTCTTACGACATGTCAACTGTCGTGTATGATGCTTCTAAGTTGAGCTATACGGTTAAGGGAGCAGGCGCTTCAGCCGAGACTTCCTATGATGCCAATACGGCTGTCCTTACAATAACGGTTAAAGGCAACGATTATGAAGCCAACAACAAGAGTGTGACGGTTTACACCATCAAGTTCAAAAAAGCTCCGGAAGTAACAAGCTACACCAATTCACTGCTTGTGAATGTTGCTGGTGGCAACGTTCCGGCTCAGGAAAACACCGTTATTAAAATGATCCGGAATTTTGAACCTGAAAGCTATAGCTTCTTGTTGGAGGATTTCTCTCTGACGGAAGATCTTCCTATCGGTGATATTCAGATAGACAACCTGACGAGGACTGAAAAAGACGGTAAGGTGTCTTATACCGGTAAGCAGACAATAACCATATTGGGAAGTATGGATGTGGAGGTAACTGTCAGCGCTACGGTAACAGGAAATAACATGACGGCTCATATCTATATTCCGGTAGAAGATGTAGGAGATGTGAATGTCGATTATGCACCGGCCCTGAATATCTCTTCCGACAAGACACTTTCAGTAACCCAAAGCGGTGATTACATTGTAACGCTCAACCGTAACTTCAAGAAAGGCTGGAATACGTTCGCCTTGCCGTTTGCCACTACTTCGGCGGCTTTGGGAGAAGGAGTCAAGGCCCAGGCTTTCATTTCGGCCAGTGAAGCTGAACTGAACTTTAATATTACGGAAAACCTTGAAGCCAATACGCCGTACCTCGTTTACTTCCCAGAGGCAACCGTCGAACCGCTTTACTTTGCCGCTACTGTGGACGCTGCGGCTACCGCCAATGATGTGGCGCATGGCAGTTACACTTTCAAGTGCAACTATGAGGCTGACTTCTCCATGAATGGAAAATATGGCGTGGCTGAGATTGACGGCGTGCAGAAGATAATGCTCGGCACAGCTGGCTCTACCCTCCTTGCCACAGGTGCTTATTTCACTTCCGATTCAGCCAAGGCCAATGGCATGAAGATAAATATCGGCGGTCAGACCACCGGTATAGGTAGTCTTACAGACGGCAAGTCCGCAGATGAGGCCGTTTATAATCTTCAGGGAATAAAAGTTACCTCAGGTTCCCTCAGCGGATTGTCAAAAGGCGTGTATGTTAAGAATGGCCGGAAGGTTATTGTAAAGTAAAAACAACTTAATATATAGTAAAATGAAAAAGTCATATTTATCCCCCCATTCTGAGGTTAACGAGCTTTTCGTGGAAACACCGATTCTCGCTGCTTCTGATTTTCCTCAGAGTGGTGACAGTCCGGTGGATATCGCACCCGATGGTGAGCACAGTGGAAGTTTCCAAAGCGGCCATAAAGGTTGGAACTCTTCCAACTGGTCGGAATGAAAGGATAGTTATAGCGCTTTATGCGCCGTCCTGACACAGAATCTCCCTCGCAGCACACTGTGAGGGAGATTTCTTTATATATAATATATAGTATACTCAAATATGTTTTGTGTTGAAATCTACTTTGTTTTCTATGCGCGGTAGTCTTTTCTAAGATGAGACAATCGTTTTTTGTTCATGGGTTCTCTCCCTGATTTCCGTTCCTTTTCCACATGAGATAGTTTTTTACCTTCGTTCTTTCTTTAGCTTTTCTTTCTTTGTTGTTTTATTTGTGTGATGTGTTTATATTATTTATTTTGTTGTATA
>ERZ778511.738-NODE-738-length-28479-cov-22.759886_pt1 | contig 28479 bp, 14 predicted proteins | sample MGYA00510347_ERZ778511 | MGnify/ENA primary metagenome ERZ778511 (study PRJEB29527, sample SAMN07138967) | mouse gut metagenome | material: feces | host: mouse | place: China:Nanjing | collected 2016-01-25 ...
AACTCATAAAAAAGTGGTATATTTGCATTATGGAGAAGTTCAACGCCTTTGAGCGGGATATCGATTTCGCATTCTGGCAGGAGATCTGCGAGAGCCACGGCGAGCTACGGCATTATCGCCGTGGCGAATATTTCGTGAACTCCGGTGACGGCCTCAAATACTGCGGATGGATACGGAACGGAGGTTTCAAGCATGCGCTGTCCGACTGCGACGGGTGTCTTAAGACAGTAGGCTTTGTATTCAGTAATGCGGTTCTGGCCAACTACTCAGCGATAATGTCGGGTGGCCCCATGCCAACTGCAATCATAGCATTGGAAGATTCCGATGTGATGATTGTGCCGACAAAGTTTATCCAGGAATATTTAGAGAGCAATCCGGAGTTTAATCTGCGGTTCGTACAGTCCTTGTTCTCCCAAGCCTACGGAATAATACTCAACGGTTACTATTATTCGCCCCTCCAACGCTACCGTCAATTGGTAGAGCGGTTCCCGCGAATACTTGAACTTGTGCCACTTGGCGAAATCGCCTCATATCTGAATATTTCCCGCCGTCAGCTCCATCGGTTTCGGGAGACTCCCGACAGTCAGGCCGATTGACACTCTTGACAAATTGCCTGTTTTCGCTTGGCAGATTCATCAAAATTTATTTCCTTTGCAAAGTCAGAAAGAGATTGCAGTCAGCCATATCCATTGATTCACGACCATACCTTTATCTTTCCTTTCCGTTCCCTTTTGACCGCCTGACTGCTTCCTACAAATAAAATCCATTTTTGTTACTTGCTTGTTATCTTTCGCTGATTTCTCAATCATAAGTCGGTGACATCCAATACTATGCTTTGTCGTTTTATTTTCAAGGGAAAAGAAGGGAAGAAATTTTATTTTCCCTTTCGTTCTTTTCCAGCTTTTTTCAATGCTCAATTATATATTTTACGGCTTGTAATATCATAATTTCGGTTTCGCATAAAATATGACAACAGCCGGAGGGAAATCTTTGCAATAGAAGCGTCCTCTATAGAAAATGCCACTTCAATCGATTGAAGTGGCATTTTCTATAGAGGACGGAAAATGAAATTTATTTTACTTCCACTTTCCGGCTGATGTGTCCGTCAGCGGTGTATATCACTACGATATGGACACCTGTCTTCAGATTCTCAAACTTCAGCTTATCGGCATTTGTCGCGGCTGCTTCCTTCACACCTGCGATGTCATAAACTTCGACAAGCTCTACCGACTGAGTGTCACCTGAAATCTCAATATTTCCATTTTCGACGATGACCTTTATTGCTCCATTATCTACAGTCTCGATAGCCGAGGTTGCCGAAGCATTAAACACAAACGGAGACTTGAGAGAACCGACAGGCGATTCCGTGAATGTCAATGTCTGAGGCAACGCATGCTCACTGTGTGAATCGGTCGACAGGATGCGGAAACTGATTTCATCGCCGGGATTACCGAATACACTGATCATGGTCCATCCTTCGACACATACGCCTATACCGCGGCACTCATCGCCACAGAAAGCTCCGATTTCAAACTCTCCGTCAGCGGCCATAATGCCTCCGTCTTTAACGATATGTGAGGTTATAGGCATTACCGAAGGATATTTGCTGCTTTCGATAGTCCATGTAGCCTTGGTGTTTTCGCGGACAATGTTCTTTCTGACTTCGCTGTGTGACGGAACTGCGTTGTAGTTAAACTCTTTCACACTTCCGCTGAGATACATATAGCCCTGTCCGAGCGCAAGCTGCTGGAGATCTCCGATCCAATTGCCGTCGGTGTCAGCCTGAGCGAAGCCCTCGCGTCCGACAATCATGTCGCCTTCCTCAGCTTCAAGATTGACAAAGGCATCAGCAACGGTGATACAACTGTTCTCCATCGGACAACCGATCCAGTTCCAGCCCTTTTTGAGAGCTACGGGCACAGATGGGTCAAACGAAACTCCGCTCACAGCCTGATCGCTGTTTCCGCCTACAGTAAACACCTTGTATGCTTCAAGCGGATTCAGCGAATTGAGATTACCGACAACTCCAAACTGGGGATCGCGGATTGCTTCTTCCGTCTGGGAAACAACACGGTCAACATTGTCAGAGATTATCGACTCAACAGGTATTTCATTCTCCACATTGTGTGAAATCCAGTTCCAGCCGTCCTCAAGACTGTAGTTGACATTGGTCTTTCTCAGTTCGTAGACCATGTTCACCGCATCCGAAAGATATCCTTTATACTCGGCAACCGCATTGATCGAGAGTGTGTCACTTTCAAGTGAGAATGGCGCATCATAAGCGATTCTTGTCTCGCTGCTTGCAGGATCAGATCCATCGACCGTATAATATATGGTCGAACCGGCTGTTTCAGAAAGGAGTTCGACAGAACCCGAACGATAAAGTTTAAATCCGTTATCGTTTGCAGGAGCAGGATTGAACACCCACAGCGGATGTGAACCTACAGCCACAGAATCAGGCAGCTGTGTTTCTGACGGACATACAAACACAGAGAACGGAGTGACGGCTACGCTGTCGGTGGCAGCACGACGGAATGCCACGCCGTTTTCATCGAGCACATAGACATCCGACTTATCATTATCCGCACCATAGGCGCCATAGAGAGTGAGACCACGGCCATTGACGCTCATTTCCTCTGCGAGAGGCGTATAGTTGACATCATAGACAATCTCAGAGTCCGCAGATTTTCCACGTGCAATGAATGTCACCGGAACTGTTGCAAACGGAGCATGGAGGTTAGCCAGATAAGGACGATTGGCAACGATGCTGTCGGCAGAGGTAAATGTATCGCCTTCCTCGCTGTTGAGTGTAAGGAGATTGAGCACCTTTTCTCCACGCGGAACAAACTCTTCGCCATAAGCCACAGAATCAGGAGCGAACGGAAGTATCACACCCTTCCAGCCGTCATTGTCGTCGCTGATGCTGCCGGGGATGTCAATCGTCATAGAAATACTGTTTGCTCCAAGGCTGAAGCTTGCCGGCGCATTGAAAGGATAACCCTGTTCAAGCACGATATCGGTATCGGCCACACGTGAGCTTCCCTGATTTACAATGACGTTACGCATTGTTCCAAGTTCGATGCCACTGTCTTCAGGAATGTAGATAAGACAGTTGGGATTTATTCCCCTGAAGGCATCCTCTGTAAGCCGGGCTTTACGCGGAGCGCGTGAAACGGCTTCAGCAGCGTTGTCAGCTGACTTGCCAAGCATGGTGATGCTCGTGAGATTGCTGCAACCGTCAAATGCTCCGTCGCCGATAGCCTCTACGCCCGGGAGGGTTACAGATTCAAGATTCTCACATCCGGCAAAAGCTCCCGAACCGATGGTGACAACATTTTCAGGTATTACCACACTCTTCAGACTGCTCATGTCAAGGAAGGCATTTGCAGGAATCTCCTCATTCGTCAATTCAGAGAGGTTGAGTGTCTCAAGCGACTTGAACTTATCACGTATCTCAGTGAAAGCGGCATTATCAAGCTCTCCGCTGACACCTATGTTGGTGATGTTTTTAGCTTCCTCCTCGCTGACGAGTCCAAGTTCACCTGACGAAATCATTGAACCTTCGCTTACAACGATTGATGCTGTAATGTCAATCTTGATTGAACCCTGCAGGTTGCTGATTGTATAGACACCGTTTTCATCTGGCGTGAGTATGGTCTCAATATCGGTAAATTCCGGTTTGTCTCCGAACTTTGTCAATACGTGGCTCACACATTTCACCTTAGCCTCAATGCCTGTGGCCTCTGAAATCACTTTGAACTTGTAGTTCTCACCTTCTTTAAAAAGGTTGGGACGAGATTGGGAGTCTTTTATGAAGAGGCTCATATCTGCGTTTCTCCAGATATTGCTCTCGTTCAGATCCACAAACTCGGCCTTGATGCCGGCTGGACAATTTATTTCAATCGGATAGTGGAATACTACTCTGATTATGTGGTCCTGGGGATACTTGGCACTTCCGGGCTTATAGAAGGGATCCGGATCAAGTACAACAGAGTGCTGGCCATCATACAGATAAGGAGTTGTTGTTGTGACATCTTTGTCGTTGTCATATAATTTGAAGGCTATCCCGGGACGATAGGTGGGATTGTCCTTATATGATGTGGGAGCAAAGTTGGGAAGTCCGATGGTCACCTTTTGAGCACCTTTTGAGACATCAATCTTGGTGAGCTGATAATATGTGTTGTAGTTGAACGAACGTTCCGGATCAATCTGGATGTTGTAGTAAACCTTAGATGTCGACATATTGAGCTCATTCCAGAATGTTGCTGCGCTGTAGTGGCTTTCAGCACCCTTTGGCACCTCAAGTGTGATATTGGCGGTGTTTGCAGGAAACGGACTCATATATCCTGTGGCCGGAGGCGCTGTGGCCAAAGTGACAATCTTCGACAATCTGGCACACGATGAGAACGCATTGTCTCCGACGTAGGTGACAGATGCGGGAATTGTGACCTCCGAGAGGCTGACACAGCGGTAGAAAGCATTCTCTTCTATGTTTACAAGATTTGTCGGAAGAATGATTGTCTTCAACGCAGTCTGTACAAAGCCTGTCGAAGCGAAAGCCTTCGACGGAATTGCGTTTGCAAGGTCCCCTGCGCCTTTTATTGTCACATCGGCAAGGTCAAGATCTACAATTGTTGCGGCATGTTTACGGAATGCGTCGAAATCCTCTGATCTCATCACTCCAATCACCTTAAGACGTGCCGGGCACTGTGCGATCTTGGCATCGAGTTCTCCTTCCTTCACATTGACAACAGTATAGGCATTCGAGCCCTTCGGATTGACCTGTATATTTATCTCAAGATCCTCGACAACGGCAGGAATGGAAATATTTGCGATTGCAGCATCAACAACCTTGTTTATTCCGTTTACCGACACTGTTACACGGTCATCTACCGAGACAGGAGTAACTTTAAGAGATAACGGCATACCTCTCACCACCTGAGTGGCTCCCCCTTGTATGGAAGCACCCTCAACCTTCTGTGGCATATTTATATTATAGTATACCACACGGTTGCCAATGGCACTGATGCGGTCGGCAATAGTATCGTTCGCAGCATTGACAAGACTCCATTTTTTCTTGTCGAGAGACGAAACGACACGGATTAGGTTACCCTCGCGCACAGTCGCATCCTTTACCTGACAGACGAAATTACATGGCTGGTTGCCATAATTGTAAATACTGTTATAGATGACAGGCGATATGATCTCCTTGACGCCGCCGTCCTTATCGGTAAGTGCGACACAGTAGAACTGATCGGCATTTTCCGAAGGAATTCCAAGCGCGTTCGCACGGATCGTAAACGATTTTCCGGGCACAACATTCACAACATCAGTCACAAGACCGACACCGCCGGCTGCACCGGTTATTTTCCACGGAGAGTCGGGCCAAGTTGCCTCAGGCTGACGGAAATTAGCGTGGATCAGGGTGTTGCTGTTGATTGTTGCCTTATAGAGACCGTTTTCACCGGGATAAAGACGTGTATTGTTGGCATAGAGCTCCACAGTCGCGTCACCGAATGAATCATCAGTGTCCACTTTGAATTCATATTGAGAACCGGGAGCTACCTCCGTCGATTCAGTCATCGCGGTGAATTTGATACCTGCCGCATCCTGTATGGTTACGGTATACTGGCTGTCGGCAACGGGATTCTGTTCCTCAATTTCCTTGAAATCCTTCCAGTAATCCTTGTTACGATATGCGGCAGTAGCGCCTACGGGGACAATTAGCTTTGCTTTTGGTGTACCTTGGAACACACACCAGTTGACCCATGCAGCAGCTGAACGGCGAACTGTCACTTCACGAAGGCTTCCACAACCGAGGAATATGTTGTATTCATAAGTTGCCACCGAAGCCGGAATCTCTATAGATGTGAGACCGGAATAGCTGAAACAGCCGCTCTTGAAAGTATTGATGTTTTTAGGCAATACAATCTGGCGCAGATTACCACACTTGCTGAATGCCTTTGCAGGAATTGCATTTGCCGGATTGGCACCGTTGGCTTTGATACTTACACCAGAAATGTCAAGTCTCGACAGTTTCATGCGGTCACGCATGAACGTGAAGTCTGTCGCATCGATTGTGCCATAGAGGGTAAGGTCGGTCACAGTACCGGCCTCTGTATCGTTTATCAGCTGTGACAGCTTGCCGGCCTGAACCCACAGTGTGCGCTTCGACACAACGTCGGCGGCATTCTGTACGATCACAGTTATAGTCTGGTCAGCTGTAACATTGCTGAGGTTATACGCGTTGCCATTCGGAGTAAGAATGAATCCGTTGGCCTTGACCGTCACCACATCCTCGGGAGATGTCGGGACTACCTTGAACGAGAAATCACGTCCTTTAATCACGCGAGGCTCGGTATAGGTAATTTCCGCACCCTCGACAGCAGCAGGGAAGCTGATGTTGAAATAAGGGATGGTGTTTCCTTTGGCACGGGCCTCACCAAGAGTGATGAGGTCATTGGCGACAGGTAGCCATGTGGAAGATGTATTGTCTTTCGTAACCAGACGGATTACATCGCCGTCATCTATCACTGCATCGGCAGGAACAGTGCATGAGATATCTGTATATTTCAGGATATTCAATGACGAAAGCCCGAAATTTTTTCCATCGCAGAGAAGTCGTTTGAATGTTCCGTCGGCTGAGAAAAGTCCGAGTGAGATTGAGCCTGAAAAATTATTGTTTGATATATTTTTCAATGCACCTGCTCTCACTTTAAACGTCGTTCCCGGCTGGATATCGGTAACATCCATCGTCATTCCGACCTGATTTTCATCGCTTGTCAGGTGGATTGGAGACCATTCGGCCGATGTGCTTGCCGGCTTGATGTTATATACGACAGTCGTCAGATTATTGAAATTATAGGTTTTGCTCATCGTAGGGTTAAGTGCGTCGGAGGCATAGAAGCCATCGGCACCACCTGCCCATCCCCAGTTGATATGGAGATAGACCGTGGGACCAATCATTTCATATCCGTCACACACGAAAGCATGGCCGGCAGATACGTCCTGACCGCAATAGAGCACCGGTCGGTTCTCATCAATCTCGTTTACAATAAGCGCGTCCCATGAATCACGGTCCATCTCGCTTCCCTTTTTATATGAGACTCCGGCATCATAACCGAACATGGTGATCAAGGCCGAGGGAACCTTCACTTCGAATGCGCTTGAACTTGACATTCCGAAATCAGTGCCGATTGCGATTGCCGCGTCAGCGACCAATGTGCCGACTGCATCACCCTCAACAGCGTTATATCCGTTGCGGTAGTTGTCGTTGCGCATGTTGCTCCAGTCATATGTCGCTGTTTCACCTTCTTTTACAAGAGATGACGGACGGTTGACAGGATATTGGTGATATTTCAGAATTTCAGCCAAAGCAGTTCCGACACATCCGACGAGCGGACGGTTGGGAATCTTACTGTTAAAAGGCGCTTCCTGACTCCATGTAGGAGTGTTGAGCAGTTTCCGGCCACTCCGCGAAACTCGGCCCGGACTCCTTTTCGAGCTTGATTTCAGCACCGAAGCCGGAGTTTCGAGCAAGCGTTCCGCAGCTTCAGGCATGGCTTGTGGTAGCCATGCTGAAGTTGTGGAATAGGCCATTACCGGCAGTGCGGTATCATCGGCCGATACAATAATAAAGCCTTTTTTGTCTGTAGCATTGAAGATGTAGTAACGAGGAGTAGTGTCGACTTTCTCTACATATGCCAGTTCCAGCGAACCGACATCTGCAAGACGTGAAACGTCTGCATTCTGGAAAAAATCGGTAGCCACCTCTTTCGCTTCCTCTGCTGTCAGTATGCCTCCATTTGCCAGCCCCGGATAAAATATACAGGTGGCAAAAGCAAGCATCCGGATTATAGGTTTAAGCATAAACGATGGTTATTTATTTGTGAATTTGGTTTATTTGTTTCTTATTTTATCAGGATTTTCTTACCATTGATGATATATATTCCCTTCGAAAGCTTCTGACTGGCCTCGCGGATGGTTACATCTTTAAGAACCAGCATGCCTTTAAGATTATATACGGTCAACAGTGCGTTTTCGTCTACAAATATATTTGTCAGAGTAGAGAAAACAGATGTAGTACCATGAATCTCCACATCATGTGCAGGCATTGTTTCCGGCACTTCTTCAATCCATCCATTGAAAATTTTTCCTGAGGGGAATTGAGGTTCCGGGATTTCAACCGATGCTCCCATCAAAAGTTCTGTCTCGAAGTATACTTCACCGTCAATATAAGCGGTCAACTTATAATAGTTGGCGATGTAGTAAGCGTTGACAGTAACATCGTGAGACGGCATTGTGTCAGGCAGACCATCCCATCCTAAGAATGTGTGGCCTTCTTTCTCCGGAGCGTCTTCCGGAGTTATCCTTGCACCGTATTCAACTTCCATAGAAACATATACCTCATCATCAACCATATATGTAAGTACATAGCTGTTGATTGCATACTTACCGTTTACGGTAACATCTGATGCCGGCATAGTTTCGGGAAGACCCTCCCAACCGGAGAATGTGTAACCTTCTTTTTCAGGGGCTGACTCGGGATTAACCTTTGAACCATATTCAATCTGAACACTCTTATAGGTTTCACCGTCCAACATATAGATAAGGGTATAGGTGTTGACGGTGAACGTGCCGGTAACGGTTACATCCGATGCGGGCATAGTTTCGGGTAAGCCTTCCCAACCCGAGAACGTGTGACCCTCCTTTTCAGGTGCGGCCTCGGCGGTAAGCTTTTCACCATAGGCGATTTCGAAGCGCTTGTACTCTTCACCATCTACCATGTAAATAAGATTGTAGGTGTTGACGATGAACTTGCCGGTGACCGTAACGTCCGATGCGGGCATGGTTTCGGGTAAGCCTTCCCAGCCCGAGAACGTGTGACCTTCCTTTTCAGGAGCAGCCTCGGCGGTCAGCTTTTCGCCGAAACCGAACTGGAAAGTCTTGTAAACCTCGCCGTCTACAACATAAGTAAGGGTGTAGCTGTTGGTCGAGAATGAACCAGTCACAGTGACATCTGATGCCGGCATAGTTTCGGGGAGACCCTGCCAGCCCGAGAATGTGTAACCGTCCTTTTCGGGGGCGGCCTCGGCAGTCAGCTTTTCGCCATAGGCCACTTCAAGGCGCTTGTACTCTTCACCGTCTACCATATAGATAAGGTTGTAGGTGTTGACGGTGAACGTGCCGGTGACCGTAACGTCCGATGCGGGCATGGTTTCGGGTAAACCTTCCCAGCCGGAGAACGTGTGACCTTCTTTTTCAGGAGCGGCCTCGGCAGTAAGCTTTTCACCGAAACCGAACTGGAAAGTCTTGTAAACCTCGCCGTCTACAACATAAGTAAGGGTGTAGCTGTTGGTCGAGAATGAACCAGTCACAGTGACATCTGATGCCGGCATAGTTTCGGGGAGACCCTGCCAGCCCGAGAATGTGTAACCGTCCTTTTCGGGGGCGGCCTCGGCAGTCAGCTTTTCGCCATAGGCCACTTCAAGGCGCTTGTACTCTTCACCGTCTACCATATAGATAAGGTTGTAGGTGTTGACAGTGAACTTGCCGGTGACCGTAACGTCCGATGCGGGCATGGTTTCGGGTAAGCCTTCCCAGCCCGAGAACGTGTGACCTTCCTTTTCAGGAGCAGCCTCGGCGGTCAGCTTTTCGCCGAAACCGAACTGGAAAGTCTTGTAAACCTCGCCGTCTACAACATAAGTAAGGGTGTAGCTGTTGGTCGAGAATGAACCAGTCACAGTGACATCTGATGCCGGCATAGTTTCGGGGAGACCCTGCCAGCCCGAGAATGTGTAACCGTCCTTTTCGGGGGCGGCCTCGGCAGTCAGCTTTTCGCCATAGGCCACTTCAAGGCGCTTGTACTCTTCTCCGTCTACAATGTAAATAAGATTGTAAGTGTTGACGGTGAACGTGCCGGTGACGGTTACGTCAGACGCGGGCATTGTTTCGGGTAAGCCTTCCCAGCCTGAGAACGTGTGACCCTCTTTTTCAGGGGCGGCCTCGGCAGTAAGCTTTTCACCGAAACCGAACTGGAAAGTCTTGTAAACCTCGCCGTCTACAACATAAGTAAGGGTGTAGCTGTTGGTCGAGAATGAACCAGTCACAGTGACATCTGATGCCGGCATAGTTTCGGGGAGACCCTGCCAGCCCGAGAATGTGTAACCGTCCTTTTCGGGGGCGGCCTCGGCAGTCAGCTTTTCGCCATAGGCCACTTCAAGGCGCTTGTACTCTTCACCGTCTACCATATAGATAAGGTTGTAGGTGTTGACAGTGAACTTGCCGGTGACCGTAACGTCCGATGCGGGCATGGTTTCGGGTAAGCCTTCCCAGCCCGAGAACGTGTGACCTTCCTTTTCAGGAGCAGCCTCGGCGGTCAGCTTTTCGCCGAAACCGAACTGGAAAGTCTTGTAAACCTCGCCGTCTACAACATAAGTAAGGGTGTAGCTGTTGGTCGAGAATGAACCAGTCACAGTGACATCTGATGCCGGCATAGTTTCGGGGAGACCCTGCCAGCCCGAGAATGTGTAACCGTCCTTTTCGGGGGCGGCCTCGGCAGTCAGCTTTTCGCCATAGGCCACTTCAAGGCGCTTGTACTCTTCTCCGTCTACAATGTAAATAAGATTGTAAGTGTTGACGGTGAACGTGCCGGTGACGGTTACGTCAGACGCGGGCATTGTTTCGGGTAAGCCTTCCCAGCCTGAGAACGTGTGACCCTCTTTTTCAGGGGCGGCCTCGGCGGTAAGCTTTTCACCGAAGGCAACCTTTACACTCTTATACTCCTCACCATCCAACATATAGGTAAGGGTGTAGGTGCCCGCTTTGAATGATCCAGTGACGGTGACATCTGACGCGGGCATAGTTTCGGGTAGACCCTGCCAGCCTGAGAACGTGTGGCCTTCCTTTTCAGGGGCGGCCTCGGCGGTAAGCTTTTCACCATAGGCGACTTCAAGGCGCTTGTATTCCACGCCGTCCAACATGTAGATAAGGTGGTAGGTATTGACGGTGAACGTGCCGGTAACGGTAACATCCGATGCCGGCATAGTTTCGGGAAGACCTTCCCAGCCTGAGAACGTATGGCCTTCCTTTTCAGGGGCGGCCTCGGCGGTAAGCTTTTCACCGAAGGCAGCCTTTACACTCTTATACTCCTCACCATCCAACATATAGGTAAGGGTGTAGGTGTCCGCTGTGAATGATCCAGTGACGGTGACATCTGACGCGGGCATAGTTTCAGGGAGACCTTCCCAGCCTGAGAACGTGTGGCCTTCCTTTTCAGGGGCGGCCTCGGCAGTCAATTTCTCACCATAGGCGACTTCAAGGCGCTTATATTCCGCGCCGTCCAACATGTAGATAAGGTGGTAGGTATTGACGGTGAACGTGCCGGTGACGGTAACGTCAGACGCGGGCATAGTTTCGGGTAAGCCTTCCCAGCCCGAGAACGTGTGACCTTCCTTTTCTGGGGCGGCCTCGGCGGTCAGTTTCTCACCATAGGCGAACTGGAAAGTCTTGTAAACCTCGCCGTCTACAACATAAGTAAGGGTATAGGTGTCCGCTGTGAATGATCCAGTGACGGTGACATCTGACGCGGGCATAGTTTCTGGTAGACCTTCCCAGCCTGAGAACGTATGACCTTCCTTTTCAGGTGCGGCCTCGGCGGTAAGCTTTTCGCCAAAGGCAACTTCAAGGCGCTTGTATTCCGCGCCATCCAACATGTAGATAAGATTGTAGGTGTTGACGGTGAACATGCCGGTGACGGTGACGTCCGACGCGGGCATCGTTTCAGGGAGACCTTCCCAGCCTGAGAACGTGTAACCTTCCTTTTCAGGGGCAACCTCGGCTGTCAATTTTTCGCCGAAGGCAACTTTTACGCTTTTGTACTCCTCACCATCCAACATATAGGTAAGGGTGTAGGTATCCGCTGTAAATGATCCCGTGACGGTGACATCAGACGCCGGCATAGTTTCGGGGAGACCTTCCCAGCCGGAAAACGTATGACCTTCTTTTTCAGGGGCGGCCTCGGCGGTAAGCTTTTCGCCATAGGCGACTTCAAGGCGCTTGTATTCCGCGCCATCCAACATGTAGATAAGATTGTAGGTGTTGACGGTGAACGTGCCGGTGACGGTAACATCTGACCCCGGCATAGTTTCGGGGAGACCCTGCCAACCCGAAAACGTGTAGCCCTCTTTTTCAGGAGCTGTCTCCGGGGTTATTGGAAAACCATATCCAATCTGATATGAACTGTATTCTTCTCCATCTACAATATATTTTAGAGTATAGGTATTAACTTCAAAAGAAGCTTCCAATATGATATCTCTATCAACAATGATTGTACGAGTCTGCTCCGTAACATCATCACTCCACTTTACAAATTTATAATATGCGTCCGGGATAGCGGAAATTTTCACTTCTGCTCCCTCCGGGTATCTTCCACCCTCTATATTCACCGAACCGCCGGCAGCAGCCGTGATACTTACATCAAAATATTTTACGATTGATATATTATAAGGTGAAGATGGAAGGCCAATGGCTTTATTCGATTCAAATGTGACGGACACACCTTCAATATCGGTCACATCGCCGGTCTGTTTATCCCTAATTTTAAATGAAACCGCCTCTCCTCGTTCCGTATTACTACGTATGCGCATATAGAGGCAATTCTCTACGCCGGATATGGACTCTGCCACTCCTCGACATTCATCACCGACAAAAGAAGCGACCTCATAGTCCGAGAGATTCACTTGTTGTCCGTTTGTCGCAAAAGCCACATTAAAATAGAGGCTCATGTCATAACGATAATCAGCCGGATTGACAGCCCATTCAAGCGGGACGCTCGCGCCTGAAGAGGAAAAGACCGTCAAAAACAGCACAATCAGCGTTACTAATGATTTGCTAATTGTTTTTTTCATTGGTGGTTAATAAAATTAAATAAGCAATTAATTCGTAATATTTGCGATATTATAAATGTTATGTATTGTGTATCTACAAGAAGACAATTAATAATGTCATAACCAAAGATTTTCAATAAGTACATTCCAAATCAAAGCCGAAAACTTATAAATAGGCTTTCGGCTGTCATATGACGAGGAATGTTATTTCCACTAAATATTTCAGGTATTCAGACTGGAAACAATATAATCGAATTTTCAATGCAAAATTATATAAAATAATTGAAACTACATTTATAAATATGTGAAAATTCTAATTTTGATTTTATTTAAAAAATTTCAATATAGCTTAACACAAAAAGCCACGGCTATTCATACTGACATCATAATGGATAGCCGTGGCCGTATCTCGGTTTTTACGCGACTAAAAGGTTATAGTAAAATTCATGGCTGGAGTATAGCAAATATTTTGTCCGACAGTCGGAGTCGAAAGCTGAGTCATACCCATGCCCACACCGATTTTCTTTGCCTTGTTTCTATTATAATATGCCACACTTATTATCGGGATACTCGCTACAGAAATAACTCCACCGGAAATCATCAATGCTTTAGAAGCGGTAGACATTGCATCTGATCCTAAATCAGAGTTTGATGTAAAGCAGAGTAATACACCGGTAGTGGTCATGGCAACTCCAACTCCTAATGCAGTCCATCCAACCGCACTCAGCGCCTTGTACTTGCCCCATTCCGGAGTGTTCTTGTAGGCATCATCCATCAGCAATGATGTGGTCAGCTGCTGGCAATGACTATTGATGCTTGTCTGCACGTCAGCAATCATGTCGACAATTGAGTCGTTTTGAGAATAAGCACATACCACTGATGTGATAAAGGCTATAAACACTATGATTTTCTTCATGTTGATATTTCTTGGTTAAATGTAATAAGATTATTTAATCTAATAGACTTAGAGCCTTGCTAATTCAAAAATCCAAATTAGTAGCGATCAAATATTGCTTTGCAAATTCAAGCTGCGTATCTTTATCATTGATAAAATCCGATACGGTTTGAGAAACAAGATAATCCGGTGCAACACCAATTCCTTCCAACGGAAATCCTTTAGGAGAAACAGACGGCGGTGCGGTTGGAATGCGGAAACATATTCCACTGGAAGTCTTAAATGTTTTAGGCCTGTTCCCTGTATCACCGGCTGTTGGCTCTCCAATCAATATGATATTTCCACTCTCTTTCATATCTATGACAAAGCTCTCAGCTGCTGAAAAAGTCATAGGGCTTGTGAGTAAGACTACCTTTCCTTGGTAAGCATCATCAACCGGTGAGATTATCTTATTGTCAACACAGTGAGGCTGATCTTCATGTATGAAATATCGGGCTAATTCCCGTCCATTGCCACTATTGCCACCCTCGTTATTGCGAACATCAATGATAAGGTATGGCAAATTGCGGACTTTATTGAATTCAGAAACAAAACTTTCGATTACGCCATCCATCATTGTGTTAATGGCGAGATAACCTATATTATCATTTAAAACTTTACTGTCCGTCTTAGCTGAAACGGAAGAAGGCAGAGAATCATTGGGTAATAAAGGTAAATTAATCTCTATTGTATCGTTTCCACGGCACACAGTATAGTCGCGAGTTGTATCAAAAAGGCTCCTAAAGATATTGGCAGCAGCGAAGAGCCTACGATTAAGTGAAGTAGATGCAGCTACATACTTCTCATTACGGTTCATCCAATCAATCACTGATTCACCATTAACCGCTATGACTCTATCCTTATCCCGGAATCCGGATTTTGTCATAATATCATTCGGATTACTGATAAAAACAGAGTCGTTGATAACCGTCGGAAAAGTACCGGCAGTATACGACTTCAAATATACGTATGAATGTCCTACTTGAAGAGAGGCAAAAAATTCCTCAAGCATCTCGCCATATTCTTTCGGTGAAGATATATCCTTTACTCGTATCGCATATAAATCGCATATAGAATCAAGATTCAGATTCTTGGATTCGGCAAGAGAATAATTATCTTTTACAATCGCAGCTATCTCGTTAAAGTCATCAGGGAAACGGTCACTCGACAATGGCAAAGATTTAACATAATAACTTTCCGTATCTATATCGTCAGATGAATAGAACCATTTAAAATAGACTATCACTCCAACAAATGCAAGCAGAATAAGCCCCAGTATTGCAAGCAAAACTTTACCAAGAGTCTTTACTATATTTCTGTGAGTAGAATTCATGTTATGATTCCTTGTATTAGTTTTTAGTTTAAAATGCTATAATTGATTGGATTGAATCTAACTGCAAAATTAGCTATTTTTTCAATATCTGGTCACTTTGAGCCTCAACCATCGAGAGAAAATCAACTAAATAAAACAAACACCACTTAAAAATCATAAAATAACACAGTTATATAGTGCTATTTTTCGCTACCAGTACACTTTTAGTAGACATCATAAAAGAAATAACGACTGAAAATCAAATGATTAACAGTCGTTATCCGTACCCGGACCCGGGATCGAACCGGGATGGATTGCTCCAACGGTGTTTGAGACCGTCGCGTCTACCGATTCCGCCATCCGGGCAAATTTATATTTCGTCTGTCATCAATGACTGTCGGGCAATACTCTGTAAAACCAAATGTGATTCACATCACAAAAAAATATCTACCCGTGTCCCTGACGGTCGCCTACGCAACTTAGACGGGGACAAAGGTAGACATTTTTTTTTATACTCACAATAGGAAGATTAAAAATCTGTCGGGGCATCAGGATCGGTGTACCACCGTGAATACCTGAGATAGTTATGTGCAATCTTCTTATTGAGTTCACGTGATGTTTCAGGATCGACCATCTTTATGAACTTGGCAGGGGCACCGCCCCAAAGTTCATTCGGACCGATTTTAGTGCGTGAAAGCACAACCGAGCCGGCGGCGACAAGGGCGTTTTCTCCGACTTCGGCATCATCCATCACGACAGCTCCCATACCTATAAGGGCATAATCATGGATTTTTGCGCCATGAATAGTCACATTGTGTCCGATAGAAACATCATTGCCAATCTCTATCGTCGATTTCTTATATAGCGTGTGGAGGACCGAACCATCCTGAATATTCACACGATTGCCGATACGGATCGAGTTGACATCTCCACGGATAACGGTATTGAACCACACGCTACACTCGCTACCCATGACCACATCACCGACAACCGTAGCATTCTCGGCAAGGAAGGTGTCAGGTCCGATTTCAGGCGTAAAACCTCTGACTGGAATTATCAAGGCCATTTTTAATAATCTATAAGAGTTAAACATCAGTGGAGTGCCGAATGCCGGCTCCACTATCGGGCTTAGACGGATTAACGGTCAAGCGGTCTGGTTGCGGCCGCGAGCCATGCGCGCTCTTCTTCCGTCATAAGCGGAGCAAGGCGGTCGTAGACTGTGTGGTGATAGTTGTCAACCCACTCAATCTCCTCGTCCGACATGATTGAGACATCAAACAGACTGCGGTCAAACGGACAAAGCGTTATCGTCTCGAAGGCATAGAATTTGCCGAATTCTGTCTCTTCGTAAGGAATTGTGAGCACGAGGTTCTCACAACGTATGCCATAGCGGTCCGCAAGATACACACCGGGTTCATTTGAAGTGAGCATGCCCGGCGTAAGCGGTGCGAGAGTATCGTTCAGTCGGATGCTCTGCGGTCCTTCATGCACGTTAAGGAAATGACCTACACCGTGACCGGTGCCGTGGAGATAGCTCTTTCCTTCCTTCCAGAGCGGCATGCGGGCGAGCGCATCAAGCTGAGCTCCGCGAGTTCCCTCGGGGAAGATTGAGGTAGCGATGGCTATATGGCCTTTCATCACGAGAGTGAAGTCATGGCGCATATCTGCTGTCGGTTCTCCTATGGCGATAGTCCGTGTTATGTCTGTAGTGCCGTCCAGATAATTCGCACCTGAGTCGATAAGCAACAGATTGCCCTTCGTGATCACAGAGTCGCTTTCAGGCGTAGCCGTGTAGTGGACAATAGCACCGTTAGGACCGAAACCGCAGATGCTCTCGAAGCTGAGATCAAAAAACAGTTCGCCCTTACTGCGATGTTTCAGCAGAATATCCGCAACACCCATTTCAGTCAGCTTCTCGCCAGACTCGACCACCTTTTCAATCTCCATAAACGAACGGACCATAGCAACACCGTCGCGAAGATGCGCCTGACGTATTCCGGCAATCTGGACATCGTTTTTGACAGCCTTCGGAAGAGCCACGGGAGAATCCCCCTTCACATAGCGGCCATCGAGGACATAAGCAATCGCACCCGAAGCTCGGCTTCCGCTGAGAAGAACCGTCACGTCCTTAGGCAGAGCTGCCAGCGAGGAAAGTACGGCATCATAGGGAGCGACAGCCACACCGGCATTCTTGAGATAGGCTTCAACTTCTGGAGTCATCTTCGCCCCGTCGACAAACAAGGTGCTTCCATCCGGAGCAAGATAAAGGAATGAGGTTGCGACAGGATTGCAGGGCACATCGTTAGAACGGATATTGAGCACCCATGCTATTTCATCAAGAGCCGACGTGAAATACGCCTCCGCACCCTGCGCGGCCGCGCTTTTAAGAACGCGTGAAATCTTGGCCTTGGCCGACTCTCCGGCATATTTCTCATCGTGAACAAAAATTTTGTCGGAAGGAAGCGACGGACGGTCAACCCATATACGGTCGATCGGATCAAAATCGACATCCAGTTCGATTCCGGCAGCATTAAGACGCGAGCGGAGCGAGGCGGTCTCGTCGATTGACATGAGCATACCGTTGATACCGACCTTATCACCTTTCGCGAGATGTTCGCAAAGATATTCGGTGATTGAGGGAGTCTCAGGCAGTCCGTCTTTCATCAGGATTATCCCTGTACCTTCAATCTGCTGTGCCCCCTGAAGGAAATAGCGGCTGTCGACCCAAAGAAGAGCCTCCTTGTCGGTCACTACCATTGTTCCTGCCGAGCCGGTGAATCCACTGAGATAGCGGACAATATGCCAGTGAGATGAAATATATTCACTCAGATGCGCATCAGTGCGCGGAAGTATCACCGCCTTCACACCTTCGGCAGCCATCTCTTTGCGAAGCGCTACAATGCGCTCGATAATCAGATTCTGCATAATATTTATATTTCTTTTGAGAAGTTTATTTCGTAATCAGTTCATTCAAGGTCGACACGCAGTCCTTCATTGGCCACAATCACATCAGGAAACTCCTCCGACGCTTCCTTGAGAAGAATTTCTTCAGAATTATAGCGTTTCGAGAAATGTCCGATAATCAATCTCTTAGCCCCGGCCTTCGCAGCAATAAGCGCGGCCTGACGTGCTGTCGAGTGCCCGCGCTCACTGGCCATAGCCTCAAGCGAATCATCGTAAGTGGCCTCATGATAGACCGTATCAACACCTTTTATATCGGCTGCGACACGCTTGTCCATCATCGTATCGCTGCAATAGGCATAGCTCATTGACGGATCAGCATCCGTGGTCAGCATCGCGTTTGGAATGACCGTACCGTCATCTTTCACATAGTCACCGCCGTCCTTTATGTTTTTAAGCTGAGAGACTGGAACGTTGTGAAATCTCACGGCATCGCCGCGCAGATGGCGCTGTTTGGGCTTCTCGCGGAATATGAAACCAGAACATGGAGTGCGGTGATAGAGAGGGAAAGTCTCTACCGTAAGCCCCGAATCCTCATAGACAATCCTCCGCTCCCCTTCCTCTATTATATCATAGATAATTTCAAACGGTGAATTACGATTAAAAAAATCCATCCACTCTTTCATCAGCCTTGCTCCGTCACGGAATATATGGACAGTGACAGACCCGCTGATCTGGTGCAGAGCCATAGTCGAAAGCAGTCCGGGCAGCCCAAAAAGATGATCGCCATGAAGATGGGAGATAAATATATGGTTGAGACGCGAGAATTTCAGACCCAGCCGACGGAACATCAGCTGTGCACCTTCACCGCAATCAATCATGAATAGCTTGTCGCGAAAATCCACCACCTGACACGACGGCTGATGGCGCGCCGTAGGCGTGGCCGACCCGCATCCGAGTATATTGACCTGAAACTTTGCCATAACAACGCAAAAGTACACAAAAAAGCGCGTTTTTCATCTTATTCCCAATTAAAATCTCACACAAATCTTTTCTACAGAAAGAGTGAAAGACACAAAGACAATAATATTATATATGTGACAGGCGATTGGATAGTTTTTATAAAATAATTTGTAAATTTGCAGCAAACAATGCTCACCATATACCTTGAAATAATCAAATGGCTAAGAAACTCCTTTCGCTCCCGCCCAACCTTGTGGGATGCTTTCACGATATAACCGGACTTTCAAAATCTGAATTTTACTGCACTTCCGACCCCATCGGCCACAGACTCGGCAGCGGTGGCGGAACTACATGGATTCTTGAAGAATGCCATCGCGAGTCAGCCGACAGCGACAGTTTTGAAAAATGGATAGGGAAAGAACGGAAGATAATAATCCATGCCGGAGGCCAGAGCCGCCGACTGCCTTCCTATGCACCGTCCGGCAAGGTGCTCACGCCGATTCCAATCTTCCGATGGGAGCGCGGACAGTCGCTTTCGCAAACCCTGCTCGACCTCCAGCTCCCCCTCTACGAACGCATAATGTCGACGGCACCCGCCTCAATCAACACAATGATTGTCAGCGGAGATGTCTATATCCGTGCTGCCGAACGCCTTGCTCCTGTCCCGGAAGCCGATGTCGTATGCTACGGCCTATGGCTCAACTCATCAATCGCCAAGAACCACGGAGTATTCTACAGCACTCACGATGCACCCTCAGTGCTCAACCGCATGCTACAGAAACCGTCGGTCGAAAAACTCAACTCCCTCCTGCAGACCGGCTACTTCCTCACCGACATAGGCATCTGGCTGCTCAGTGACCGTGCGGTTGAACTACTGCGCAAGCGCTCGCGAAACGCCGACGGCTCATTCAGGGAATATGACCTTTATTCCGAATTCGGACGTGCGCTCGGCACTGATCCGGAAATAACCGACCCCGAACTACGCCAACTCACAGTTGCCATCGTGCCGCTTCCCGGAGGACAATTCTATCATTTCGGCACTGGCCGCGAAATGATTTCTTCGACACTGGCCGTTCAGAACATCGTCAACGACCAGCGCGAAATCATGCACCGCGACCGCAAGCCTCACCCTTCGATTTTTGTCCAGAACACCATAACCGAAATCCGGTTTGACGCATCAAACACAAATATCTGGATAGAAAACAGCCATATTGCCAAGGGATGGAAGCTTACAAGCGACCATATCATCACAGGCGTCCCGGCCAACGACTGGGAGCTGTCACTCACACCGGGACAATGTGTCGACATAATCCCTGTAAATGACAATGCCTATGCAGTGCGTGTCTACAACATCGACGACCGCTTTGCAGGCGACGAACAGAAACGACCGCAGTTCCCCGTTGTCACAGACATCGCAGATATGGGGCGCATCGTCAAAGCCATGCTTGAAGGCAAAGCCGACCTCGCAGGCTACGATATGCTGAGCGCCGAACGCATCTCAGACATCGCACGCCTTGACCGCCTCGTCGCCCAGCGTCGCGCCTTCCGTAAACAAAACCGCATAGCGCTTGCTGAGAACCACAACCACAGCGTATTCTATCAGACCGACCTTCTCGAAGCCGCCCAAGCATTCGCTACGGATTCGATACCTCTGCCCTCACCTATTTCAGAGACAGAGCCACTTGTGAAGCGCGCAAGCGACGCAATGTTCCGCGCGGAAGTGAAACGACGCTCAAATCAGGAATGGAAAGCCGATCAGGACACTGCCTTCTCGATTCTCCGTGAAGGACTCACCCGCGCCGCACTCGAGAAGAAACAACTGCCGCAACGCGCCGTCTGCTCCGACCAGATTGTCTGGAGCCGCTCACCTGTGCGCATCGACATCGCAGGCGGATGGAGCGACACCGCTCCCTATTGCCTGATGGAAGGCGGGACAGTCATCAATTTCGCCATCGAGCTCAACGGCCAGCCGCCATTGCAGGCCTACGTGCGTCCTTGTAAAGAGCCCCACATCATCTGCCGTAGCATTGACCTCGGAGCGGAAGAGCGCATCGACAATTTCGATGCCATACTTGACTTCCACCGTGTGGGCAGTCCATTCTCGATACCCAAGGCTGCACTTGCCCTCGCCGGTTTCCATCCCCGTTTCTGCGAAGTCACCTATCCATCGCTCAAAGCACAGCTCGAAGACTTCGGTTCAGGACTTGAAATAACATTGTTCTCAGCCATACCCGCCGGAAGCGGACTCGGCACGAGCAGCATCCTTGCGGCAACAGTCCTCGGAGCTATCAGCGACTTCTGCTCACTCGCATGGGATAAGAATGAAATCTGCAGCCGCACACTCGTCCTCGAACAGCTTCTAACGACAGGCGGCGGCTGGCAAGACCAGTTCGGCGGTGTCATCGGAGGCGTCAAACTGCTCCAGACATCAAAGGGATTCGAACAGAATCCGATGGTAAGCTGGCTTCCCGACACCCTTTTCACCGACCCGGAATATGCCTCATGCCATCTTCTGTACTACACAGGCATAACCCGCACGGCAAAGGACATTCTTGCCGTGATAGTCCGCAACATGTTCCTCAACGAAGGCGCGCAGCTGCGTCTGCTCCGCAGCATGAAAGCTCACACAATGGAAATGTATGACGCAATAATGCGCTGCAACTTCAACCGACTCGGCGAACTTGTGCGCACCACATGGAATCAGAAAATGGCCATTGACCGAGGAACCAACCCGCCGGAGGTCGATGCCATCACCCGGCGCATCGACGACCTGTGCCTCGGCTACAAGTTGCCCGGTGCAGGAGGTGGAGGCTATCTCTACATGATTGCAAAAGATCCTGAAGCGGCCGCACGCATACGCCAGCTCCTTCATACCGAACCGCTACGTCCAAACGCCCGTCTCGTCGACCTTTCGCTCTCTCGCTCAGGACTTACTGTAACGAGAAGCTAAGAGTCGTATAAAGGAATAAACAGTCATGCTAAATGCTATCAGGCTCTACCGTCTGGCCAACTGGCTTTACAGGCATCACATCCCGCTGCTGCCAAAGCTGCTGCAACTTCTGATATTCATCAACTATAACTGTTCAATCAGCTATAGAATGAAAATCGGACGCGGGACGTTTTTCAACCACGGAGGAATGGGCGTGCTCATTAATCCCGAAGCCACTGTCGGCGATAACTGTAAAATAGGTAACAACGTATCAATCGTAGGACAAGGTCCATATAAAGAGTGTCCGAAAATAGGCAACAGGGTCTACATCGGGCCGGGAGCGGTGATCCAAGGTCCTGTCATCATAGAAGACGAAGTCATCATTGCCCCAAATGCGGTTGTCAACAAAAGCGTACGTCGCGGCAAAATTGTCGGCGGAATTCCAGCCAGAATCATAGGCGATGTCTCCGGTCTCGACTACAATATCTTTGCCGATGAAAACTGGAAAGAAGGTTATAAAAGCTTTCTTGAATAGTTCGCAGCACTCTCCCTGACATCGAAATTTTGAATAAATGACTCTTAGAATTTTGCGTTTTTAACATTAGGCTCCAAGTTTTGGAGCCTATTTTGTTGGGCATAGAGGAAAAAATAATTAATTTTGCATTTGTTTCCCCTCCTGCGGACGGAACAATAGACATGGTTACCACCTTAATATATTATAAGTAAAAAATCATCAATATATGAACATCCTTGAACTCAGTGAACAAGAGATCGTGCGCCGAGGCAGCCTCGACGAAATGCGCCGACGCGGCATAGACCCGTTTCCTGCTGACGAATTTCCCGTAACCGGTTACTCAGACGAGATTAAAGAAACATTTACCGACGATGCACCCCAGCGCGAGGTCTCGGTCGCCGGACGAATCATGGGTCGCCGCATCATGGGCAAAGCCTCTTTCCTTGAGCTTCAGGACTCACATGGACGTATACAGGTCTATGTCAACCGCGATGAAATCTGTCAGGGCGAAGACAAAGACCTCTATAATGTCGTATTCAAGAAACTTCTCGACATCGGTGACTTCGTAGGAATCAAAGGCTACGTGTTCCGCACCCAGACAGGAGAAATTTCCGTGCATGCACAGCAGCTCACAGTGCTCGGCAAGTCAATCCGTCCGCTCCCTATTGTCAAGGTCAAAGACGGCGTGACATATGATGCGTTTGATGACCCCGAACTCCGCTACCGCCGCCGCTATGTCGACCTTATTGTCAACGAAGGCGTAAAGGACATCTTCGTCAAGCGCACAAAGGTGATGAACTCCATGCGCAACTACTTCAACGAGCATGGCTATATGGAAGTCGAAACCCCGATTCTCCAGTCAATCGCCGGCGGAGCGAGCGCCCGTCCTTTTATCACCCACCATAACTCGCTCAATATCGAGCTTTACATGCGAATCGCCACAGAGCTTTACCTCAAGCGTCTGATTGTCGGCGGTTTCGACGGTGTATATGAAATCGGCAAGAACTTCCGAAACGAAGGCATGGACCGCACCCATAACCCGGAATTCACCTGCATGGAAATCTATGTTGCCTACAAGGACTACAACTGGATGATGGAATTCACCGAGAAGCTGGTTGAGAAAATCTGTCTTGATGTCAACGGCACAACTCAGGTAAAGGTCGGCGACAATATCATCGACTTCAAAGCTCCATATCGCCGCGTGACAATGACCGATGCAATCAAGGAACACACAGGCATCGACATCACCGGCATGACCGAAGAGCAACTCCGCGACGCAGCCCGTTCGCTCGGCATAGAAGTCGATGAAACAATGGGTAAAGGCAAGCTCATTGACGAGATTTTCGGCGAGAAGTGCGAAGGCACCTACATCCAGCCGACTTTCATCATCGACTATCCCATAGAAATGTCGCCGCTCACCAAGCGTCACCGCAACAATCCGAATCTCACAGAGCGTTTCGAACTTATGGTAAACGGCAAAGAACTCGCCAACGCCTACTCGGAACTCAATGACCCGATTGACCAGTATGAACGCTTCGTAGAGCAGATGAAACTTGCCGACAAGGGCGATGACGAAGCCATGATTATTGATCAAGACTTCGTACGCTCGCTTGAATACGGAATGCCCCCGACATCGGGCATGGGTATGGGCATTGACCGTCTCGTCATGCTTATGACAGGCCAGACCACAATTCAGGAAGTGTTGTTCTTCCCGCAGATGCGCCCTGAAAAGGTGCAGCGCCGCGACAAGGAAGAAGCCTTCACCGCAATAGGAGTACCGGCCGAATGGGTCGCTCCGATCTACAAGGCCGGAGTCTACACCATTGACCAGCTCGCAGGCCAGACAGCCGGAAAACTCCATCAGGAACTGTGCGGAATCAACAAGAAATTCAAACTCGGGTTCAAATCTCCCCTAATCGGAGACGTCGAACAATGGATTGCTGCTGCAACTACCTCGGCAGCCGAATAATAAACAGAAATCCTTCATCAGTTCGCGCATATCATGGCATTTAATAAAATAGCAGTTATGGGAGGCGGAAGCTGGGCTACAGCTCTCGCCCGGCTTCTCCTTCGCAACTGCGACTCCATACTCTGGTATATGCGGCGCGATGACCGCATAGAGGATTTCAAAAGGCTTGGACACAATCCCGCATACCTTACTGACGTTCAGTTTGATGTGTCGCGCATTGAATTTTCAAGCGACATAAATTATGTCTGCAACCATGCCGATACACTGCTGATGGTCATGCCTTCGCCCTACTTCAAGACGCATATCAACAAAATCGCCGTCGATATCTCCGACAAAAACGTCGTGTCGGCGGTAAAAGGAATAGTGCCGGGCGACAACGAAATCATTTCTGACTTCGTCATGCACCATTTCGGTGTGAAGTCAGACAAAGTGCTTGTAGTCGCCGGTCCTTGCCATGCCGAAGAAGTGGCGCTCGACCGTCCGAGTTTCCTCACGGTCGGATGCCACAATGTCCAGAACGCTATTGAATTTGGCAACAAGCTATCCTCACCCAACACACGCACAATCCCGTCAAGCGATGTCGAAGGCATCGAGTATGCAGCCGTTCTCAAGAACGTCTATTCCATCGGCGCAGGTATTGTCCACGGAATGAAAGGAGGCGACAATCTCCTTGCGATGCTCGTCAGCAACGCAATCCGCGAGATGGAGCGCTTCATCGACGAAGCATGCCCGCGTCCGCGTTGCATCTGCGATTCTGTCTATCTCGGCGACCTGCTTGTCACTGCCTATTCACGTTTTTCCCGCAACCACAATTTCGGGTCGATTATAGGTAAAGGATATTCCGTATCCACGGCCCGAATGGAGATGGAACAGACAGCCGAAGGTTACTACGGTACGAAATGTATCAAGGAAATCAATAAAAAATATGGTGTCGAAATGCCTATTCTCGATGCCGTCTACGATATTCTCTACCGCCATGCCAACGCCGAGCGTGCGATCCGCGCCCTTGGCAAATGGTTCATCTGACACACGCTATTCCTTATAATACTCAACCAATAACAAATCAGAAACGACAATCGGATATAAAAACTAAAATAACATGAAAACCTTATCTGTTGACATTAAAAACGTACTCGGAACTGTGAGCCGTGAAGACATCAATAAACTTGACGGCAAGGCTTCCGATGCTCTTGAAAAAGTGCTTAACGGCACAGGCGAAGGCAGCGACTTCCTCGGATGGGTTAATCTTCCCACCGACACAACCGAAGCTCTCCTCGACGATATCGTCGCCACTGCCGATTCACTCCGCCAGAGCTGCGACACTGTGGTTGCAATCGGTATCGGCGGCTCTTATCTCGGAGCAAAGGCCGTGATTGAAGCTCTCAGCGACAGTTTTGCCGCATATCGTCCTGCATCTGAAGGCAATCCCAAAGTTCTCTTCGCCGGACAGAACATCGGCGAGGATTACCTCTACGAACTTCAGGACTATCTGAAAGACAAGCGCTTTGGTATAATCGTGATTTCGAAGAGCGGAACCACCACCGAACCCGCTATCGCTTTCCGTCTTCTCAAAGAGCAGCTTGAACGTCAGCTCGGTGTCGACGAAGCCCGCAAGCGCATCGTGGCTATCACCGACGCTCAGCGCGGCGCACTCCGCCGTCTCGCAACCGAAGAAAGTTACAAGACTTTTGTCATCGCCGACAACGTTGGCGGCCGTTTCTCCGTGCTTACCCCTGTAGGTCTTCTTCCCATAGCTGTTGCAGGATTTGACATCCGCGCTCTCATCGACGGTGCTGCCGAAATGGAGAAAATGACCAATACAGCCGACGCATCCAACCCTTCTTATCTGTATGCCGAAACCCGCAACGCCCTCTACCTTGCAGGCAAAAAGACCGAGATTCTTGTCAACTACAATCCCAAGCTCCACTTCTTCGGCGAATGGTGGAAACAGCTCTACGGCGAAAGCGAAGGCAAGGACAACCTTGGTATCTTCCCTGCCGCAGTCGACAATTCAACTGACCTCCATTCAATGGGACAGTGGATTCAGGAAGGTGAGCGCACCATTTTCGAGACTGTGATTTCAGTTGTCGAAAGCAAGCACGAAAAGTTCATCCCATCCGACGAAGCAAACCTCGACGGTCTCAACTACATCGCCGGCAAGCATGTCGACGAAGTGAACAAGATGGCTGAGCTCGGCACACGTATCGCACACGTCGACGGAGGTGTCCCCAACATGCTCGTGACTATCCCCGCACTTGAAGAAAAGTATCTCGGCCAGCTCATCTACTTCTTCGAAAAGGCTTGCGGTATCAGCGGCTACATACTCGGAGTCAATCCATTCAACCAACCCGGTGTTGAGGCTTACAAGCGCAACATGTTCGCTCTCCTCGAAAAGCCTGGCTACGAAAAAGAAACCGAAGCGATCAAGTCGCGCCTCTGATACGACGACTGACGGCTGCAAACCTCAACGGCAACCTGTCAGTAATCATACTATAAAGCCTCGCCCCGCACAGGAGCGAGGCTTCTTTCTTTGACAGCCTACATCTTTAGGATTCTATGCAGCACTAACTCGGCTATAGATTGCCACGCACAAAAATTTTCCGTAATTTTGGAATACTTTTCTTAGTGCCTTATACAAAGGACTTTGGGAGAATTACCCAATTTTGAGGTAATGACTTGGCAACTGTGCCATTTGCTACGTTCTGCCTTGATTTACTTACAAGGAACTCTTATATGCTGACAAAGATACGATTTTTTCGCTTAGGATAACAAAAGTGCAGTAATATCTTTTATGTTCTTTAAGATAATACTACACTTGAATTCCTGTCTAAATTCTTTTGACTATCAAAATGTTTATAGAGGCTAATCTTTGTGATAGGAAACCATATCTCCTTTATCATTTCGATACATTTCTATGTAATCCAAGCAACTTGGCTTTAATGCACCATTAAAATGGAATACAAATGTTCTTCTTCCGTCATTTGATTCACAACGTAGAGTTGCTCCATCTTGTTTAGTTACACGTCCTACAACAAGTGGATTGTATGGTGGTATCATAAATTCAAATGTACCTTTGTTGAACTTGTAGTAAATGTCTCGTTGAGTTGGACTATCTATAGCTTTTTCTCCATTTCTCCATAAACAGTTTCTTGGTGAACTAAAGTGATGATAATCTCGTCCTGAACCGATTTTATGTGCTCTTATAAAATAGTTCTTAACATAGTTACCATAATCAGAACACATTTGAATGTTCATTTTATAACCACCAATACCGTAATCTCGTTCTTCTACTCCATAATGCCCTTCTCCATATTTTATCATATATGAAAACACCTTATCAGCAACACTGAAATTTCTTGATGGAATCTTAGCGATAAGACCTTCTGAGAGGTAATCTAATTCAAAATCAATCTGATAAGAACCCTTCATGTATAAATATGCTGCAAGATAAATAGCTTCTGCCTCAAGTTCTTTTGTATTAAGAGACAGATGTTTTTTCAGGTCGGTTACACTTTCCTTTACATATTGCTCAATGGGATCCATAGATGGAGCTTCTGATTGCGGAACTGATTTTGCCGTAGATTCTGACTTACGGTTGTTTGCATTTGAACTTGAAGATGATTGTGAATTCACATTCTTATCTTCCTTTTTACCGAATAGAAATTCAAAAAAATCCATATTATTTGTATGATTTAAAATTTAACACTCTTTTTCTTGTATCCTTGTAATTGTATCTGCATTCATATTGCAAAATCTTAAACAAAGATTCAATATCACTATTTGTTAATGTATCCTTCCCTGCACATATGCCAGTATAAAACAACAAAGCTATTGATTTTGCCTGCTCGTGTTTTGCAGATACAATTTCATTATATGTTCTATCTTCTATATCAACATATCCTCCCGTATCGTTAGGTTTAATAGATGCGTGTTGATAATAGGTAAGTGATTTCATATTATACTTCCATCCCGAAGATATTGATATTTGCTCAGCTAATTGATTACAATAATGCGCCACTAGTGTCCCATAAAAACCCATAAAAATGGGAGCTAGTTAAAAATTAAATAAA
>ERZ778511.745-NODE-745-length-28317-cov-10.452587_pt1 | contig 28317 bp, 23 predicted proteins | sample MGYA00510347_ERZ778511 | MGnify/ENA primary metagenome ERZ778511 (study PRJEB29527, sample SAMN07138967) | mouse gut metagenome | material: feces | host: mouse | place: China:Nanjing | collected 2016-01-25 ...
ATTTTTCTTTTCATGAGTCTTTCCTCCCTATACTTTAGCGCGTAAACGCGTTGATTCTCTATAGTATATCACCGAATAAAAAAAAAGGCAAGAGCCTTTTGCCCTTGCCAATTACTTATTCTTTTAATCGGTCTTTCAAGCCTGTGTATCGTTTCTGTTCACTGACATTTCCAATCATTGACTGAAAAGTTACATCATTTCCCACCAACGTGACACATTTTTTTGCCCGTGTGACTGCGGTATACAAAAGATTCCGGTTCATAAGCATCTTCGGCCCTGTCAAAAGCGGAATCACCACAGCAGGATATTCACTTCCCTGGGATTTATGAATCGTAATGGCGTAAGCCAGCTCTAACTCATCTAACTGTTTAAAGGAATACTCTACCGTCCTGCCCTCGTCAAATTCCACTGTCACAATCTCCTGATAAGAGCTAATGCCTCGGATGATGCCAGTGTCACCATTAAAGATACCCATCCCCTTATCAATGGCCAGCCCATATTTGCTGCGTATCTCCCATTCCAACTGATAATTGTTCTTAATCTGCATGACTTTATCCCCTTCCCGGAAGATAATGTCTCCATGCTCTTTTTCCTCTTTTCCTTTCTCTGGTGGATTCAAATACTGCTGTAAAATCCCATTCAGCCGTTCTACTCCTAAAAGCCCTTTCCGCATAGGGGTTAAAACCTGAATATCAAAAGGCTCTGCATCTACAAACTTAGGCAGCTTCTGCTGAATCAACTGAATCACCACACTAATAATCACATTGGCTTCAAACCGCTTTAAAAAAAAGAAATCCATGCTCTTATTATCCAAGGATACCTCTTCCCCACGATTAATTTTATGGGCGTTGACAATAATATCACTCTGAGCTGCCTGTCGGAAAATCTTATTCAAACGCACCACATGAAACCGCTCAGATTCTATCATATCTTTTAATACACTTCCAGCTCCCACACTAGGAAGCTGGTTCACATCTCCAACCAGTATCAGCCGGGTTCCTGGCGCAACAGCCTTCAACAATGCATACATCAGGGAAATATCCACCATAGACATCTCATCAATAATAATTACGTCTGTTTCCAAAGGATTCTGTTCATTCCGTTCAAATCCTGCGTTCCCTTCTACACCGCCGTTTAACTCCAGCATCCGGTGAATCGTGCGTGCCTCAAACCCTGTGGTTTCACTCATTCGCTTTGCTGCCCGTCCCGTGGGGGCTCCCAAAAAAATATCCATTCCCTCCAATTCAAAATAGCGAATAATCGTGTTAATGGTAGTTGTCTTCCCAGTCCCTGGTCCACCAGTAATAACCATCAGGCCATTTGTGACTGCTTCCTTTACTGCCTCTGCCTGAAGCTCTTCCAACACCATGCCTGTATCTTGTTCGATTCGCTTCACCCGCTTTTGAATTTCAATTTCTGCTACATCATAAGAAATGTCCAGTTCCCGCAGCATAGCTGCTGTATTCAACTCCATATAATAATAAGCGGACCCATAAATATATTGGCATTGTTCTGCTTCTTTTATCACCAGCTTCTTATCTATGGCAAGGTCCATATAATGTTTTTCAATATGCTCTGGCTCCACGCCCAACAGCTCACTTGTCTTTTGGGTCAGCAATTCGGCTGGCAAGCAGGTATGACCCTCCAGGGATGCTTGTACCAAAGTATACAAAATCCCGCTTCGAATGCGAAAATCAGAATCGGTGTGGATTCCAATTCTGGATGCAATCTCATCCGCAATTCGAAAACCCACACCTTGTATATCATCTGCCAGGCGATATGGATTTTCTTTCAAAACTCCATACAGCTCCTGACCATACGCTTTATAAATTTTTGCTGCCAATGTCTGAGAAATACCATATTGCTGTAAAAAAATCATTGCCTGGCGCAGCTCTCTCTTTCCCTCCGCCTGCTCTGCAATCTCCATTGCTTTTCGCTGGCTGATTCCCTTGATCTCCACCAAACGTTCTGGTTCTTCTTCTATAATACGAATGGTATCTTCCTGAAATCTTCTAACAATCCGGGCTGCAAGGGCCGCCCCGATTCCCTTAATTGCCCCGGAAGCAAGATACCTTTCCACAGAGATAACATCTTCTAAGGGCTTCACTTGAAAAGAAACCATCTTAAATTGTTTTCCATAGGAAGGATGAGTGGTATACTCTCCCTGTAACTCCAAGGTTTCCCCTTCACTGACTCCATGGAATATTCCCACACAGGTAACCTCTTCCTCCCCACTGACTAGGTTCAAAACTGTATAACCATTTTCCGTATTCTGAAAAACAATATGCTCTACATACCCTGTCACTGTCTCCACAATTCTACTCCATATTATAATTGTGCTTCATCTGCTCGTAAAGTATCTGGGCAATCCCAAGCCCTCCCCCTTCAGTTGCCTGTTCCGCAAAACTCTGGGTCATCTGCTCTTTATAATAATCCTGAAGCTGTCTGGTAGACGCCGAAACATTATCCTCTGACTCAGGAACCATTTTCTGCATTGCCTTAAACATTTGCTCTACAAAATAAGCTTCGAAATCCTTGCATACATCCATCAATTCATCTTTTGTCGCTGTGGACAAATCAGACTTCAATGTCTCTTCCAGTTTGTTCGTGGAATTGGATGCTGTATCTGTACTATAATTACTGTAAGAATTAATTGTATTTAAATCAAGACTCATAGGTATCCTTCTTTCCAAAATTGCAAATTTACGGTTACTGAACATAAGCAAATCAACATGCTACACCTTTTCTGGCGTACAACAACATTATCTCTTCAGCTGATTTGCCTGGCCTAACATATCGTCTGCTGCTTGAATTGCCTTGGAGTTCATTTCATATGCTCTCTGAGCTACAATTAAATTTACCATCTCATCTGCCACCTGGACATTGGAACCTTCTACATATTTCTGACGCACTTCGCTTCGTACAATGTTAGCTGTATTTGCTTCATTCAGCGCTTCACCAGATGCATCTGTCACTGCCAAAAGGCTGTTGGATAATTTCTCCAGGCCGGCTGGATTGCTAAATTGGAATAACCCAATATTTCCTACATTTACAAAGTTCCCAGCGCCATCCAGATAACCGAATGCTCCTTCTGTGGATACCTGCACCTTGCTGCTGCTTACATCTCCTGGCATAGTAATGGGATTGCCATCTGTTCCCAGTACGGGATAGCCATCTGCTGTCACCAGCGTAAGGTTTCCATCATTCCCCACGCTCAATTTAAAATCTCCATTCCTGGTATAATATGTATTACCATCGGCGCCCCTTACCGAGAAGAAACCATCTCCGGCAATTGCCATAGCTGTAAAACTTTCACTGGCAAGCATAGCGCCCTGGGTGAAATTAGAGGTAATCGCCGCAACTCTCGTTCCCAATCCTACCTGTGCAGGAATCGGCTTCTCTTCCCCATTGGCGGTGGTCGTCCTGGTCTGTAATGTTTGGTATAATAATGTTTTAAATTCTGTCTTCTCAGTCTTGTACCCAGTAGTGTTTACATTAGACAGATTATGTGCAATCGTATCTACTGCTGTCTGTTGGGAAATCATGCCGGACGCTGCCGACCACAATGATCTCATCATAACTTATGTCGCCCCTTTCTATACCTTACCAATATTATTTACAGCTTTTTCAAGTGTCTCATCAATAGACTGTATAATCTTCTGATTCGTCTCATACGCTCTGGAAATAGTAATCATCTCCACCATCTCAGATATTACATTGACATTGGACATTTCCAATGTCCCTTGTATCACTTGGGCATCAGAGGCTTGCACCTGTCCACCCTCTGTTAATTCATACATATTTTCGCCGTATTTCTCCAAAAAATTATAATCTGCAAAATCTACAACCCCAATTTGTCCCACCAACGCTCCATTCTGGTACAAATTGCCATCCTCTTCTACCTTCAGTTCCACATTCGGATCAATTCTTATGTATCCGGCCTGCCCTGGATTACCTGCCTGGGCTGCGGCCTGGTTCAGCACAAAGTCTCCATCCTTGGTCATCAGGTAACCTTCCCTGCTGACAGTAAAAGCGCCATCCCTGGTATATTTTACGGAAGTCTCTCCTGCTTTGTTGGTAAAGGAAATGGCATAAAATCCATCTCCATTAATCGCCATATCATAAATGTTATCTGTTACCCGGAAACTTCCCTGACCAAAATCTGTATAACATTCTCCGATTTTAACCCCCAGACTTACATCTCCTAACCCCCGGGGAAGGCTCATCGCTGAGGTGTCCTTAATCTTAATTGCCAGAGTCTCATCGAAGGATTGTGAGGTTGATCCTTCTTTTTTGAATCCATTTGTTGCAGAATTCGCCAGGTTATTGGTAAGCACATCTAACCTGTTCTGCTGGTTTATCATACCTGTATACGCAGTATATAACCCTTTTACCATAATTCCTGCTCCTTTGTTAAAACAATAATGCCTATGGGTGTTTAGTCATCCATTTTTCCTGACTTCCCAGACAAAAACTCTACATATTTTCCGGTTCCGATTGCTACGCAAGTCATCGGTTCCTCTGCTGTCATGGTATTGATCCCTGTCCTGTCCTCAATCAGTTCTTCCAGCCCTCGAAGCAATGCGCCGCCGCCAGTTAAAATAATTCCCCGGTCAGCCACATCTGCTGCCAGTTCTGGCGGAGTCTTTTCTAATACACTGTGTACCGCTTCCACAATCTGAAGGGTGGATTCCCGCAAAGCCTCTTCGGTCTCTTCTGATGATACAGACACTGTTTTTGGAAGACCTGTTACAAGGTTACGTCCCCGCACATCCATGGTATCATTCTGTGCCAATGGGAAGCAGGTGCCAATTTTTATCTTAATATCCTCAGCAGTTCTCTCACCTATTAACAGATTATGCTTCTTCCTCATATAACGTACAATGGCTTCGTCAAAATCATCCCCTGCAATTTTAATGGAAGTGCTCACCACAGTCCCTCCCAGGGAAATTACAGCAATATCCGCTGTACCGCCACCAATGTCCACAATCATATTGCCGCATGGCTTGGAAATGTCCACGCCTGCCCCAATAGCAGCCGCTATAGGCTCCTCAATAATAGAAACCTCCCTTGCCCCTGCCTGATAGGTAGCATCCTCTACCGCTTTCTTTTCCACTTCTGTAACACCGCTGGGTACACATACACTGATTCTTGGCTTACGGAAACTTTTTTTACCCATAGCTTTTTGAATAAAGTATCTTAACATTTTTTCGGTCACTGTGTAGTCAGAAATAACCCCTTGACGCAAAGGTCTTACTGCAACAATATTTCCTGGCGTCCTACCCAGCATTAATCGGGCCTCTTCTCCGATTGCTTTTATTTTATTCGTATCTCTGTCAAATGCAACCACTGAAGGCTCCTTTAACACAACACCTTTTCCTTTTATATATACAAGGATACTTGCTGTTCCTAAGTCAATTCCAATATCTGTTGACATCACTTGTTCCCCTTTCGTCTCTCTATCCTGATTCAAAAATACCTACGGCATTCCTGCTGTCTGTAAACATGGGATTTCTTTCCCACTTGATATCATTAAACATAATAACTCTATTTTTCCATATACATTTACATTATATACAATCAGAAAGAATTTTCAAAGTCTTTTTTTTGTAAAATATAAAAAAACGTCTATTATTAACCTTTTCCATAAAATTTCTTATTAAAGTTTATGGATTTTTTATAATTTTCCTAAACTTTTCCTGGTTTTTTCACATATCTTTCACATTCTTAGGCTATACTAGTATTTGTACTAGCTAACAAGCTAATATAATTTTTCATAACTCATGCTTCCTGGATTCTTTGAATCCAGGAAGTACTCCCCGAAAGTTACGGCTGTCCAATTGGACAGCCTTTTTATCGCGCTGCAACGGGTATAAAATCTGCCGCAAAGAGACCCGACGCAATGGGAGCCCCAGCGGACTTGTCCGCTTTGTTCTTCTATCGAAAGTCCTTGTCACGCAAAAGCATTGGAAAGATATTTTTTGATATATTTTCCGGTGTAGGATTCCGCTACCTCTGCTACTTCTTCCGGTGTTCCTTTTGCAATCACCATTCCGCCTCCATCTCCACCTTCCGGGCCCATGTCAATAATATAATCTGCCGTCTTGATCACATCCAAATTATGCTCAATCACTACCACTGTATTGCCGCCCTCAGCCAGACGCTGCAAAATTTCTGTAAGCTTATGCACATCGGCAAAATGAAGTCCTGTGGTGGGCTCATCCAAAATATAAATCGTTTTTCCTGTACTGCGCCTGCTCAACTCCGTGGCCAGCTTAATTCGTTGAGCTTCTCCGCCAGATAGGGTTGTGGAGGGCTGTCCTAATTTGAGATAAGAAAGCCCCACATCATATAATGTTTCAATTTTACGCCGGATAGAGGGTACATTTTCAAAAAAGGTCAGGGCTTCTTCCACTGTCATATCCAATACGTCATAAATACTTTTCCCTTTATATTTTACTTCCAATGTTTCCCGATTGTAACGTTTCCCCCCGCATACTTCGCAAGGCACGTAAACATCTGGCAGAAAATGCATCTCTATTTTCAGGATACCATCACCAGCGCATGCCTCGCAGCGTCCACCTTTCACATTAAAGCTGAATCTTCCCTTGGCATACCCTTTGGCTTTGGCGTCTGGCGTGGCTGCAAACAAATCTCGAATCTGATCAAAAACTCCAGTATATGTTGCAGGATTGGACCTGGGTGTTCTTCCAATAGGAGATTGATCAATATCAATTACCTTGTCCAACTGCTCCATCCCTTCGATGGATTTGTGTTTACCTGGAATCACTCTTGCCCGATTCAAATCTCTTGCCAGACGTTTGTAAAGGATCTCATTGGTCAGGGAAGATTTTCCAGAACCAGACACCCCTGTAACGCAAGTCATAACCCCCAAAGGAATTTCCACATTAATATTTTGCAGATTGTTCTCCTTTGCCCCCTTGATTTTTAAGAAACCTGTGGGCTTTCTTCTTGTTTCTGGAACGGGAATCTTGATTCTGCCGCTTAAATAAGCTCCAGTAATAGAATTTTTATTCTTCATTATATCTTTAGCGGTTCCCTGGGCAACCAGTTGTCCTCCATGTTCTCCGGCTCCCGGCCCAATATCTACGATATGATCTGCTGCAAACATGGTATCTTCATCATGCTCCACCACAATCAGCGTATTTCCTAAATCTTTTAGATTCCTCAATGTATGCAGCAGTTTATCATTGTCCCGCTGATGCAGCCCAATGCTTGGCTCATCCAGAATATACGCTACCCCCACCAGACCAGAACCAATCTGTGTAGCCAAGCGGATACGTTGCGCTTCTCCGCCGGAAAGGGTACCAGTGGCCCTAGACAAAGTCAGATAGTCCAATCCCACATCCACCAGAAATCCAACTCTTGCCCGGATCTCTTTTAGTACCTGGGCGCCAATCAGCTTCTGCTGTTCACTCAGCTCCATTTCCTTCAAAAATGCCTGTAATTTCCATATGGACATAGAAGTAACCTCATGAATATTTTTGCCAGAAATCGTCACTGCCAAAGCTTCCCTCTTTAACCTCTGGCCTCCGCAGGCTTTGCAGGGAGTAACCCGCATAAACTGCTCATATTCCTGCTTCATGGTATCAGAGCCTGTTTCCCGGTATCTTCGTTCCACATTCCTTACCAGCCCTTCAAAAGTCACATCATAAGTTCCTTCCCCACGCTGGCCTTTATAATGAACTTTTATTTTTTTCCCTCCCGTCCCATTAATGATAAGATTCTGAACCTTTTTGGACAGTTTTTCATAGGGCGTATCCAAGTCAAACTTATACTCCTCTGCTAATGCCGTCAGTATGGCGTTGGTAAAGCTTCCTTTGTCTGTACTGGACTGCCATCCCATCACCTGAATGGCTCCTTCTGCAAGACTTAAAGATGGATCAGGAATCATTAAGTCTATATCGAACTCCATCTTATATCCCAAACCGAAGCAGTCTGGACAGGCTCCAAAAGGATTATTAAAGGAAAAACTACGAGGCTCAATTTCTTCAATGCTGACTCCACAGTCTGGGCAGGAAAAGCTCTGAGAAAAATTCACAGGTTCTCCTCCAATCACATCTACCGTCATCAAGCCTTCGGCAAGCTCCAATACATTTTCCACAGAATCCGTTAAGCGTTTCTCTATTCCTGGTTTTACCACCAGACGATCCACCACAATTTCAATATTGTGCTTGATATTTTTATCCATGGGAATTTCTTCTGTCAAATCATAAATATTCCCATCTACCTGTACTCGCACATAACCGCTGCGCTTTGCCTGCTCAAATAATTTCTGATGGGTTCCCTTGCGTCCTCGCACCACTGGAGCCAGCAATTGGATTTTCGTTCCCTCTTCCATAGATAAAATTTGATCCACCATCTGATCTACTGACTGCTTTTTAATTTCTTTTCCACAGACGGGGCAATGGGGAATTCCGATTCTTGCGTACAGCAAACGGAAATAATCATAAATTTCCGTTACCGTCCCTACCGTAGATCTGGGATTACGGTTTGTAGATTTTTGATCAATGGAAATCGCCGGAGAAAGCCCCTCAATCCGCTCTACATCCGGTTTCTCCATCTGACCTAAAAATTGTCTTGCATAGGAGGACAACGATTCCATATATCTGCGCTGTCCCTCTGCATATATGGTATCAAAGGCCAAAGAAGACTTCCCAGAACCACTCAATCCAGTCAGAACAATAAATTCATTTCTGGGAATATCCACATCCAGATTTTTCAGATTATGCTCATTTGCTCCCCTGATTTTAATATACTGCTTTTCTGCTTTTGCCATATTTGGTAAACTCCTTTTTCTATGTGGATTAGGGTGTAAAAAGCGCCTTTTGATACCCTAATCCTATGTGTCATCTGCTGCTGACAAATTCTTTTTTAATTCTATCATCTTATCACGCAGCTCTGCTGCTGCTTCGAAATTCAGTTCTGCCGCTGCTGACTGCATCTTTTTCTGAATTTCCCCAATCAGTTTTTCCAATTCCTTCTTGCTCATAGATTCTGGATCTTTCTGGAATTGGTACTCTTCTTTTGCCACCTTCTTGGATATACTGATTAATTCTCGAACAGACTTTCGAATCGTAGCCGGAGTGATGCCATGTTCCTTGTTATAAGCCTCCTGTATCCCTCTTCTTCGGTTTGTCTCATCTATGGCTACCCGCATGGAATCGGTAATGCTGTCCGCATACATAATCACATGCCCTTCGGAATTCCGGGCTGCACGTCCTATGGTCTGAATCAAAGAAGTTTCAGAACGCAAAAATCCCTCTTTATCTGCATCCAAAATAGCTACCAATGTAATCTCTGGGATATCCAATCCTTCCCGTAAGAGGTTGATACCTACCAGTACGTCAAATACATCCAGCCGCAAATCTCTGATAATCTCTGCACGTTCTAAAGTATCAATATCAGAATGGAGATATTTCACCCGAATTCCTACCTCTCGCATGTAATCGGTCAGGTCCTCCGCCATTCTCTTTGTTAATGTGGTAATCAATACTTTATTTTTTTTGGCAATCTCGCGATTGACTTCACCAATCAAATCATCAATCTGTCCTTCCACTGGCCGTACATCCACTTCGGGATCCAATAATCCGGTAGGACGGATAATCTGTTCTGTCCGTAACAGCTCATGTTCCTTCTCATAGACATTGGGCGTGGCTGACACGAACAGCATCTGATCTATCTTACTTTCAAATTCTTCAAAATTCAAGGGCCTGTTATCTTTTGCCGAAGGCAGGCGGAAGCCATAATCCACCAATGTGGTCTTCCGGGACTGATCTCCTGCATACATCCCTCGCACCTGTGGAATTGTGATATGAGACTCATCCACAATAATCAAAAATTCCTCTGGGAAATAATCCATCAATGTGTTGGGAGGGACACCCTCCTGTGCTCCTGCCAAATGTCTGGAATAATTCTCAATGCCACTGCAAAAACCCGTTTCCCTGAGCATTTCAATATCAAAATTCGTGCGTTCCGCAATTCTCTGGGCTTCTAACAATTTATCTTCTCCCTTAAAATAACGTACCCGCTCTTCCAGTTCTTTTTCAATATCAACGATTGCCCGATTGATCTGCTCCTGGGGCACCACATAGTGAGAGGCAGGGAAAATACTAATATGCTCCAGGCGGCTCTTCACCTCCCCTGTCACTACATCAATTTCCGTAATACGGTCAATCTCATCCCCAAAAAACTCTACCCGAATGGCGGTTTCTCCACTGTAAGCTGGGAAAATCTCCAACACATCTCCCCTCACCCTGAAAGTTCCTCGATGAAAATCCATATCATTACGGGTATATTGGGTATCAATTAATTTCCGAATAACCTCATCCCTGTCCTTACTCATGCCCGGACGCAAAGACACCATCATCTTCTCAAAATTTTCCGGCTCGCCCAGACCATAGATACAGGACACGCTGGATATGATAATTACATCCTTGCGTTCAATCAAAGATGCAGTTGCGGAAAGTCTGAGCTTGTCTATCTCCTCATTCACAGAAGAATCTTTGGCGATATAGGTGTCGGAGGATGGAACGTATGCTTCAGGCTGGTAGTAGTCGTAGTAGGACACAAAATACTCCACTGCGTTCTCAGGGAACATCTCCTTGAATTCTCCGTAAAGCTGCGCCGCAAGCGTTTTGTTGTGGGCGATAACCAGCGTCGGCTTCTGCAATTCCTGAATGACATTCGCCATCGTAAATGTCTTGCCGGAACCCGTAACCCCTAGTAAAGTCTGGAATTGGTTGCCCTCCTTGAAGCCTTTGACCAGCTCTGCGATGGCCTGGGGCTGGTCGCCTGTGGGCTTGTAGGGGGCTTGTAATTTAAACTCTGGCATATGAAAATCCTTTCTTTCGTGATATTGTTATGACTACTATAAGCCACATAATTCGTGCAATTTCAATAAAAATGTATGTAACTTTCCATTGTAAGGTTGATCTATAGGCAAACTTTTGTTATTACAGGAATGCAAGTCACAAATTTGTAGTCATAACCATTTGCAAAGTAGTTTGTTACATATCCTATATTATGAGCTTAACAATAGCTTTTACCTATCACCATCATAAATCAGTTGGTTTCTTTCCACCTCTCTCTGTAATTCTTCTACTGTCGGTAAAACTGTCATATATTTTGAAGCAAATATTTGTTGACTCTCATGTAATACAGAATATTTTACAATTGTTTCATCCTTATCTGTGCAAAAAATAATACCTATTGTTGGATTATCATCTTCTCTTCTTTTTAGATCATCAAACATCCTGACATACATATCCATTTGTCCTATATCCTGATGTGTCAATTTTTTTGTCTTTAAATCAATAACTACGAAACATTTCAGAATATAATTATAGAAAACCAAATCTATATAAAAATCCGTTGTTTCAGTACATATTCTCATCTGTCTACCTACAAAAGAAAATCCTTTTCCCATTTCCAGCAGGAATTTCTGAAGATTATTTATAATTGCTGTTTCCAGATCACTTTCCAATTGACTGGTATTTTGAGTAACTCCCATAAATTCTAGCACAAACGGATCTTTCACAAATTCTAATACTTTATTTTCTTTATCCGGCAACTGTGTAGAAAGAATTCTTTTATAATATCCACTTTTGATATTGCGTTCCAAGACTCTTACAGACCAATTTTCAGTCATAACTTCATTTAAATAAAAATTTCTTTCCTCTTCATCGGAAATACGCATTATACTTCTTAGATGAGACCACGGGATTTTACCAGCTATTGAATATCCATACGAATCTTCTGGAAAGGTCAAATAAAATCGACGGCAATTTTTTAAATTAGCAACAGAAAATCCTGTTCCAAATTTATCTGCCAACTGGATAGATAGGTTTTTTATTAAATAAGAACCATAGCGAGCTTTCTTTTCACCATATTGTTCTTGCTCAACAATTCTTCGTCCTACGCTCCAATACGCATATGTCATAATTCCGTTAGCACTATTATAAGCATTTTCTCTTGCCTGCTGTAATATGAAACATACATCCGTATAAAATTGTTGCTCATTCGGTACTACTAACTCCGCTGTTTTCTGTTTTATTACTTCATTTTTTTCTTCCATACATCCTCCAATGAATTGGCTACACGCGTGTAGCCAATTCATTTTTTATTATCTCTAAATATAATTTATTGCCCAATACAACACCTAACTTCCAAAAACATTTAATTATTTCTAATCAAAATGGTGTCATCTCTCACCTTACGCCCTTTGTTTGTTAATCCCCAATATAATTCTCTATTATCATTATTCCAATAAGAATACACTAAATTTAAAGCTCGGTATTGATTCAACATTTTTTTCACGAATTGTTTGTCATCAAGACGGCTTTCTCTCTTTCCAAATAAAAATTTTACCTTTATTGCTTTTTCTACCAAAGGCTCAACAATTGATACTTCCATCATTTCAGTGGCAATCGTTATAAACAAATCCTGCAAGCTTACATTTAAACTTCCCGCCCGCAATCCACTTTGGCTTTGATAATGATACTCTATCTTTACTTCGCAATCTTCAAATGCAATATCTGTTTCTTCTGTCAAAAAAGAAATCTCTTCTCTGGCCGCTTTCAAATCATCTGCTAATTTTTTATTTTCATTTTTCAGTTCCATAATTTCTCGTCTAAGTGAAGCTTCATCAAAATCAACCGCCCGCTGCCATCCTGGACGTTTTATTTCTGTTCTTGCCTTCATAATTGAGATTGCTAATTTACCAGTTAAATCCTCTGGTGTCGCCCATATACTTGCTAATCTATTTGTCATTGCTTTTGTACGAAACATTTTTAACTTTTCTATTTTACTTTTATCCGTTTCTACTTTATCCGATGCCAGTTCTATGTTTTCATCAATAGCAAATACTAAAACAGGAATACCCTGTTCAATTGCATAATCATATTCCATTTCTGTATAGCTCTTCCCTGTTCCAGGATGAATAGAACCATAACGCTTACCGATTATCAACACATAATAATCGCATAAATCTATAACCTTTTTTATTACTTCAAACTGCTCTGTATCTGCTGCTACAAATGCTTCCATTCCTGCCGGAATACAGTCTGCCATAAAAAGCACATCAAGAATCTTTTTGCGCTCCTCTGTCAAATCTGCATATGTTGAACTGATAAACACTTGGTATTTCTTATTATTCATCTACTTTTTCTCCCCCTCTTTATCATTTCTGTTTACTTTTTTCTAAAACCCACATAATCTTTTTCATTAATGTTTTAAATTTCCCATTTCATATAATGCTACTTTATGTTCTTTTATCCATTACACAAATTCAGGTCACAAACTCCACCCATCCGCCTAGTGTTATTTCGTCCATATTCCCCCATTTCATCCACAAAATACGGTACAATCAGCACCAAATAACACTAAATAATGCGGTTTTCGTCCTGTCCCCAAATTAGGACACAAAATATTCCACTGCATTATTCGGGAAAAATTCTTTAAATTCTCCGTATAACTGTGCTGCCAAAGTCTTGTTATGGGCTATAATTAGCGTCGGTTTATTTAATTGCTGGATGACATTTGCCATGGTGAAGGTCTTGCCGGAACCTGTGACACCGAGAAGTGTCTGGAACTGGTTGCCTTCTTTGAACCCCTTTACCAGTTCTTCAATAGCTTGGGGCTGGTCACCAGTGGGGGCGTATTGCGATACTAATTCAAAATGATCCATAATAATAATCTCCATATAGACTATTTCCATATTGGAAATAGTTCACTCCATATAAGTTCTCCTAGTTAATTGTACAAATGCTTTGCACAATTAGATATCAATATACTTTTAAATACCTCATTCGAACAAAAATTGCTACATGTAGCAACTTTTACTCCTTCCGCTGTTCTAATTGTATTTTTGCCCTCTCGATTGCCAAATGCAATTTCTCTTCCAATTCTTCTTTGGGTGGCATAGATGTCAAATATTGAGATACTCTAATATCTCCCTTGTCCAATTCGAGCAATTCAATCACTTCATCTGACTTTTCAGCACATAATATCAAAGCAACAGGAGATTCTTCATCTTCCATCCTCTCATATTTATTAAGCCAACGTAAATAGAGCTCCACCTGTGCTTTATATTCTGGCTCAAACTCTCCAATTTTCAGTTCTACTACAACCAATCTTCTCAATTTCCTATGAAAAAACAACAAATCTATTTTATAATCTTTTCCATCTATCGTAACCTTTTTCTGCCTTGCCATAAAAGCAAAATCAGTACCCATTTCCAATATAAATTTTTCTAATTCTGCTAAAATTGCATTTTCCAAATCTTTTTCACTATAAGTATCCTGCAATCCCAAAAAATCTAATATACATGGATCTCTATAAAACATATCCACCGTCATAACATCCTTCTCTTCCAAAAGTTGAATGTCGTTCCTAATCGTTTTTTCAGGACGTTTGGAAATAGCTGTTCTTTCATATAACATGGATTTCTTCCGTTCCCTTAACGTCCTTACACTCCACCCCTCATTTTTACACAAAACCGCATAAAAATCTCTTTTTAATTCGTCATTTACAGGCAGTAGTTCTTTAAAATGCGACCAGGTTAATTGTTGCGACAATGTAGCAACTTTTTCAAAATCAGGAAATTCCTCATAAAGTTGAATCATCCGAAAAACAGAACTTTTCTCATAGGAACGCCCATATCGAAATTCTAATTCTTTACTCAGATTTTTTACAATGGATTTTCCATACTCTGCTTTCTGTCCATTTAATATATTATCTTTAAGTTCTTGCCCTATATGCCAAAATAAATATACTGTTTGAAAATTAGCCGTTTCAAATACTTTACGTTTAGCTGTCTCAATCAGCTTAACAATATTGTCATATGTTTGTTTATAATTATCTGGCAAAATCAATTCATTTTCCATCTTATCCTCACTATCTAATAATAATCTACTCTGTCAATTAACTGCTTGCCACGCCATTGAGTATTTGGTTCATCCAAGTAGCAAGAACCATAAAAATCATATATGTCGTAATTATCTGACAAGTCCTCTTCCAAAAATTCACCCATAATTTTAGCATTCTCTTTTACTTTCTCTATATATTTCAAATTAAAATCATCTGGTATCTTAACATTTTCCAAAATATAATTATATCTTTCATCAGAGGGTGGATGCGTCTTTACATCGAATGCTAATGCCGGATTAATAATATTTTGTGCCCACTCTGCTAGGCCTAAAGAAACGAACCAGATCAACGCCCCTTGCAATAGTTCAATGTATTCTTTGTCATTATATTCAGGACGTACCAATGAGGCAATATCAGCCTCCAATTCTTGTAATTGGTTTACATTATAAATAGGTCTACAATATTCTTTATCTCCGATTTTCAACATCATTTTTTTAGTTATATTTTTATCGTCCAAATGCCCACATAAATGATGTGCAAATTCATGTCCGGCTATATACTGCAATTCATATTTAATAGGCCTATGTATCTCCTTTCCAATTTTATATGGTACAATTCCTCTTGGATCCATATAAAAATCCATCGCTTCCTGTTTTAACATTACACGAATAGCTATCCGCAATGCGTTCTTTCTGATATAATCTGGAACATGATCTTTAAAGTCCAGTATAGCCAGATTACAAAACTTCATATAAAATTGCAGACTTTCATTCAGGCTGACGAATCGTCCCCATTTCTCATCATTCCATGCATAACCATTTACATCATTTGAAAACATATCTCTATAAGTAAAATTCTTACATGCAAATTTATCATCTTGGGACAATCTATTTAACACACTGTTATAATGATATACATTAAAAGAGCTTTCAAATATCCATCTTTTATTTTTTCTCGCTTAATTCATATATACTCTCTGATAACGAATATTATCTGCAACTATATCAGCCCTTTCACGCAGCAGAAAATCTATTGACTTTTGTGGATTTATTATCCTAGCAATCTCATTTTCTGTACAAAAGCCGATAAACCATACTGGATCCCATCTGTTATCTACATTCTCATCCATATTCTTTACCCCCATATGCAAACCGAAGACCATAGATACATTTTACACCATTTCCATCGCCCTCGCATCCTTGTCCCTTTTTATGTTTTATATTTAATTCCTCATTATCTGTAACATTTTGTACTGCATTATATTATCCGGTCCATTACACGAATCCAGGTCACAAACTCCACCCATCCGCCTAGTGTTATTTCGTCCATATTCCCCCATTTCATCCACAAAATACGGTACAATCAGCACCAAATAACACGAAATAATGCGGTTTTCGTCCTGTCCCCAAATTAGGAGACAAAATACTCCACTGCGTTCTCAGGGAACCTCTCCTTGAATTCTCCATAGAGCTGCGCCGCAAGCGTCTTGTTGTGGGCGATGACCAGCGTCGGCTTCTGCAATTCCTGAATGACATTCGCCATCGTAAATGTCTTGCCGGAACCCGTAACCCCTAGTAAAGTCTGGAATTGGTTGCCCTCCTTGAAGCCTTTGACCAGCTCGGCGATGGCCTGCGGCTGGTCGCCTGTGGGCTTGTAGGGGGCTTGTAATTTAAAAACATGCCCGTCTTTGGGGCTGCTTTTATGAGCAAGTAGCTGACTGTTGTCAGCGGATTGGGAATTTCCTCTCTTATCTGGCATATAAAAAATAACACAAGGCATCACGGTATGTAATAAAAGTCACAAATTCTTAAAATTTGTGTTTTTATAGTATATCACTATATATAAAAAAAGTACAGACAAAACTAAACATTTGTTCTGTACTTTTTATCTTTCTTTTATTATGCCAGAATTTCTTCCAGACAATCCATATAATTATCTTCTGAAAAGTCTGCGCTTTAGTATCACATTATTTATAAATAGCTCAAGCTCACTTAAGCAATCCTCTATAATTTCAGATGTATCGCCATATACATCTATGGTTTCTTGCCTAACCGTCTCTGTTTACATTTCAAGGTTTCAATGAAACAAGCCTTTGTCCGTTTTCCAGAATGCCGATGGCTTTTTTAATGTTTCCGAAGCATCCTGTATACCCCATAATTCCTTTTTAAGCCTGGCTATTCCCTTTGCCCCATCGTTTACATAATTGCCGGGTCCCCTTACAGGCACTTCACCGTTATATTCCCTGACAGTTTTGCCCCATGTACCCAGGGTGGTTTTACTGAAAGCAAGGTTTTTGGCACATTTTTTAACCCTAGTTTCTTATGTTCCATATAATATTTCACTGCATCCTCTTTAAATTATTTATCGTATTGTTTACTCATGAAAAATCCCTATCCTTTCTATACCCTATTGTAATTTATTTTATAAAATTTTCCACTTTTAACTTGTACTATTTATATTCTAACACCAATAAGCTGCAGGCAAAAATCTTAGTTTCACACGCCCCCTCTTTTACTTTACAGGACTTTCCAGATGCTTATCAGCCGGGCATATTCCAGACAGCTATTATTCATTTCCTGTGTATAAATAGTTGATATATTTTACAGCATTGCCGGTTCGGGGAGAATTGCCGACCACGCCAAGATATATGTCATCGTGAAACCCTGCCTGCTTCAATAACCCCTTTTGTGAAACAATAAGGCCCATTGGGTATTCTTCCGTTACCGCCTGATAAGTCAGGGAGCTATCTGCGAGTAAATCTTCGGAATTGTCTTCCAAAATGGATGTGTTGGCAACGAGGTATGGTTTTAGTGCGTCAAAGGTATCTGGAGATAAATCCCGAAGTAAATGCTCCAGATTGCACAGGTATCCGTTTTGCGAGAATGCGTCAAAGGACTCCTTGTCCATCAAAACTACATCGAGCTGTTCGCTGTCGATAGCAGCAAGGATTTTTATGCGGGAGGCATAAGTGTATTCATGATGCGGATTGTTTGGGTCACTAGTCAGGTATAGCCCGGTGTATAACTGCACCTTTTTTTGGGAAATATTTTCATCCATAAACCCCAGAAAATCTTCGCTTAACTGAAGATTCAGCGGTTCGCTGGAAGATATATTAATAAGGCCGGCATAGAGCACAGGATCTTTCCTGGTAAAGCGCCCATAAGCGGTATAGCCGATGATATATAGGAAGATGAAACAGACTATCATTGGGAATTTGTAATAATCCCAGATATACTGTATCTTCTGTTTTCCGTGAAGCTGCTTCCATTGTTCCTTTTTTTCGGTTATAGTTTCATTGGGTTTCATAAGCAAATTTCCGTGGGCTTAAAAAGTTCCCAGCATCCTTTCGTTTGGAAGTTACTGCGGTTCAGAGGCAGATTCTTGGTTAGATTCTGTTTTTTCCTGACAAAGCAGCAGGATATTGGACAGCAGGCATGAGCAGAGCAATGCGCACAGGCCTTCCCCAAAAATGATAGCCGGGGTAAAAAAGCGGACTACAACCAGCAGCATTGCAAAATAAATGGCAGCCATTGATATGGTGCAGAACAAAAACCGGATGCCCATAAACAGCGCATTTTTAAACATTGCGCTAATTGTATTTTCAAATCTTGCCATAAGAGGGAAAATATACATGAGGACAATGGCATAGGCAGCCGCGGCAATAATAAGGAACGCAGTACAAAGGGTCCAGAAAGCATTTTCGTACCGCATGTGGTATACGACATACCCGTCCACGCCAAGGATAATTCCCATGCATAGAAGAATCATCCAGACGATGGTGCTCTGCTTTAGGTTTACCCGGAAAGAATGGAAGAAAGCTTTCGTGATGTTGCCTTCATCATTCTTGGCTATCTTCAATGTGACATAAAAAAGCGCGGTGGTTGACGCCCCGATTGTTACAATGGGGATGCAGCAAATAAACCATAGGATATTCAGATAAACACTGTAAACGACTTTGTTGATAAGCTGCATAAGCGGTCCGTCCAAATTGAATAAATTTCTCATAGTGGTTCCTCCTTGTTTGTGTAAGCTGCCTCCCCTGGGCGCCTATGTGGTATATGGCAGGTACGGCATGGTTTACTGCTTCTGATTAATTTTCTGTAGATTCCCTGTAAATCAGGTTAGTTTCCGTGTGCACGGTACAATAATTCAAAGAAGGCTCATTGATACGGGACATCAGCAGGTTTATGGCATAGTATCCCATGATTTGGCTATGTATATGGATAGAAGTAAGCGCAGGCGTAACAATTTTTGCATCCGGCGAATCATCAAATCCGCACAAATAGACATCCTGCGGAACGGAATACCCCAGTTTCTTCAGTACCTGCATAGCATCAATCGCCACAAAGTCATTGGCGCACAGGAATACGTCTGGCATATGCTTTAATTTTTGCAGACATTCTGTCAGATAATCCTGATAAGCTGCGGGGTCTGGGTCACGGCCTTCCGGCGGATTCCCTGTGATGCAGTACGCATCGGGGCAGGGGAGCCCTGACAGGTACAAGGCCTGCCGATAAGCAGTGTAGCGTTCAAAAAAGGACTGGCAATGCAGATGTTTGCCGATGAATCCGATATTTATCTTTCCGCGCCGTATCATTTCCTGAATGAACAGATAGATGTTGGACTGATTATCCATGAGTAGGATATCTGCTTCTAAAGGCTCTTTGAAACAAGGCGCTGGAGCGTCTATCAGTAAAACGGGGAGACCCAGATTACAAATCATTTTGTCGTAGTTATAATCAAACATCTCAATGCAGATAATACCGGCGGTCCGCTCTATGGAAAAGGACGCAGGAAGCGTCAGGGAATTGATTTCTTCCGAAAGAATCCGATGCATGGTAAGCGTGTATCCCAGCCCTGAAAGCTCTTTCTGGAATTTATCCAGCATAACTGTTGCAAAATGGGAATTTCCCAGTAAATTCGTGATAAATAAGGCAATCTCGGCATTTTCTTTCGGCGCTGAAAGGGTAAGTACCGGCATGCCTGAATCCACTACTTTTACATATGAAAATTGCTTATACCCCATCTCTGCTGCTTTCTTTAATACTTTTTCCCGGGTTGCATCTGCCAGTATTCCGGTATTGTTGATGGCCTTGGAAACAGTATTGCGGGAAATGCCCAGTTCTTCTGCGATATCCTGAATAGTAACTCGTGTCTTCATATATGCCTCCTTTATGCCTCCTTGTCGTTAATTCTATAATAAAAGTAACGTACCTAAATGCTGTTATGGTTTATTTTACATTCTGTGATTCTAATTACTATTATAATGTGCAAATGATTATGTGTCAAATGTAAAAATTAAAAAAATGAAATAATTTATGGGTTAAGTTTTGCTTAAGGGCATTTTTCCAAGGCGTTTTGTACAGAAAAGTAAAAAAACCCAAAAAACAATTGGGCAAATGAACCATCAAGTGTTGACTAAATGTAAAATTAATGGTATAAATGTAATATACAAATCTCAACACAAAATTTTACAAATGCACAAATTTTAGCGTATGGAAGGGGGATAGTAAGGAATAGGAGTAGGCAAATGCAAAAATGGAGGGATTTGGAAGAAAGGAGGAAATTATGAGAACAACTACAAAAACTGTTTCAAGTGGAAAACAGGGCAACACAGGCGCCGGATTGCATAACACGCTGTTATACATCAAGCAGCACTGGCAGCTTTATCTGATTTTCTTAATGCCGGCATTATTGCTGACACTGATTTTTAAGTATGCGCCTATGAGCGGTATCCTGATTGCATTTCAGGATTATAATCCCTTTAAAGGGGTCTTTGGCAGCGAGTGGGTAGGGCTAAAGCATTTCACAAGGTTTTTGTCTTCGCCTGATTTTATGGGTTATTTGGCAAATACATTAAAGCTGAGTGTATACAGCCTGTTGTGGGGATTCCCAGTTCCGATTATTTTGGCTCTTTTGCTGAACAGGATCCAGAGCACGGGTATTAAGAAAAAAATACAGCTGATACTTTATCTGCCGAACTTTGTATCGGTCATCGTACTTTGTGGTATCGTGCGTATCTTCCTCTCTGTGACCGGCCCGGTAAACCTTTTGTTGGGAAGTGACATCAACTTTATGACAATGCCGGAGGCATTCCGCTCTATCTATATTATCAGCGGTATCTGGCAAGGGGCAGGGTGGGCTTCTATTATGTACACCGCTTCTTTATCCAATGCCAGCCAAGAGCTGAGGGAAGCCGCAGTCATGGACGGAGCAAATATCCTGCAGCAAATCCGGGTAGTAGAGTGGCCTGCAATCAAGGATATGGTAGTGCTCCAGTTTATCCTGCAGGCAGGCAATATCATGAGTATCGGATTTGAGAAGGCATATGCGCTACAGACAGACCTGAACCTTCCGTCTTCTGAAATCATTGCTACCTATGTATACCGAAAGGGCTTGATTGATGGGGATTACAGCTTTTCAACGGCGGTGGGCCTTTTCAATACGGTGATTAACGTGATTCTCCTGCTTGTTGTGAATAAGATTGTAGCAAAGATGAATGACGGACAGGGATTATAAGGAGGTGCATACGGGATGAAGAAGAAAAGCGTATTTTCAAGATATTCAACGCAGGATAAGCTCCTGCTGATAATTGGGTATGTGCTGCTTGGGTTATTTGTAATTGCAATTGTCGTACCGCTAATCTACATTGTCGTGGCGTCCTTCATGGATCCTATTACGCTGCAGAACAAAGGGATTACATTTGATTTTAACAAATGGACGACGACAGCTTATGAACGTGTTATGACAAATGCCCAGATTTGGATTGGATTTAAAAATGCGATTATCTATTCTATATTGTTTACCGTCGTGTCCGTAGCAGTTACCTTGCTGGCGGCTTATCCGTTGTCTAGGGCAGATTTTAAGGGAAAAGGATTTTTCAATATTATCTTCATGATTACGATGTTCTTTGGCGGCGGCCTGATTCCTACATATTTGGTCGTAAGTAACTTGGGGCTTGTGGATAGTATGTGGGCGGTAATACTTCCCGGGGCGTTCAGTGTCTGGAATATGACGATTGCAAGGACGTATTACAGGGGAATTCCCCAGGAGCTTCGTGAGGCGGCAGATGTAGACGGCGCAAGCGAGCTGACATTCTTTTTTAAGATTCTGCTTCCGGTATGTACGCCTGTGATTGCAGTGCTTACCTTATGGCAGTTCGTTGGCATGTGGAACAGCTACTTTGACGCAATGATTTACTTGAATGATTCTGCAAGGCAGCCGCTGCAGCTTGTGCTCCGTTCTATCCTGATTCAGAACCAGCCGGAATCCGGCATGATTGCAGATATGCAGAGTACGGCAGCACGTGCACAGTTAGCAGAACTCCTGAAATATGCAACCATTATTATCTCCAGTTTACCGCTTCTGATTATGTATCCGTTCTTCCAAAAATATTTTGACAGCGGTATCATGGCTGGCGCCGTAAAAGGCTAAGCAGGAACGTAAGAAGGAGGCACAGTATGAGATTTAGATATGGAAAGCGAATCATAGCGGCGGCATTAGTGGCCTGTATGGCAGGTTCCCTTGCCGGCTGCGGTGGAAAGAAGGAAATCAATGACGGCACATTCCGTCCGGTAGACGAGGCGGAGCTTCAGTTCCCGCTGAAGGAGAAACAAACGCTGACTGGCATGATTAGTTATCCTGCCAATACAGAGTCTGACCCGAATAACAGGACAATCTTTAAGCGGCTTGAGGAACAGACAAATGTTGAGATTGACTGGACGGCTATTCAGGCGGACCAATGGGCGGATAAGATTTCCCTGAACATGTCTGACCCGAATAAATTGACGGATTTTATTTTTACTGCTGGATTTACAGACAGTAATCTGCTAAGATATGGTGAGTACGGCGCAATCATCCCGCTGGAGGAGTATATTGACGCCTATATGCCGAACTTGAAAGCTATTTTTGACAAATATCCAGAATACCGGGTTATGAGTACGGATGTAAATGGGCATATTTGGTCGCTGCCCTGGATTGAACAGCTTGGTTCTGGAAAAAAGGCAATCCAGACGATTGATAATATGAGCTTTATCAACAAGAAGTGGCTGGATTTCCTGAATCTGGAAATACCGGAAACGGTTGATGAATTTGAAGAAGTTCTGATTCAGTTCCGGGACCATGCATCTGAGCTTCAGGAAGAGTTTGGGATTGACGGGAGCATTATCCCAATGTCCTGTATTGTAAACGACGGCGGCCAAGATCCTGCAATCCTGATAAATGGCTTTGGGGAAGGGTATGGCGATGCAGATAAGGGCAGGCATATTGCAGTTACTGACGACCAGAAGGTAATCTGCAGCGCAACGCAGGAAGGGTATAAGGCAGGAATTGAGTGGCTGCATAAGCTGTACGAGGAGAAGCTGATTGACCCGGAAGCATTTACGCAGGAGTGGTCTACCTATGTATCCAAGGGGAAATCCGGACGTTACGGGGTCTGCTTTAGCTGGGATGTAGGGAATATTGACAACTTGAAAGACTGGGTTCCCCTTCCGGTACTGACGGCAGATACAAGGAACCTGACCCCGCAGAACGGTTCTTATACCAGCGGATATGACCGCGGGCGCTGCGTCGTTACTTCAGTCGCTGAGAACCCGGCGCTGGTATGCGCATGGCTTGACCAGATGTACGCGCCGATGCAGTCCCCTCAGAATAACTGGGGAACCTATGGGGAAGATGATGATTTTGATATCTTTGAAATGGGCAAGAATGACAAGGGTGAGGATATGCTAAAGCATGCGCCTTTGGGAGATGCTTCCCCAGTAGAAGTAAGAGAGGCAGAAGCGGTAGGCGGACCCCTTGCTGTGCTGGATGAATATTATGACGTATATGTAACTTGCCCAGATGATGCGAAGTACCGCCTTGACTGGATAGAAGAATACTATACGCCGGATATGCACACCGAAAATGTATATCCCAATATTTTCATGAGCCGTGATGATACGGAGAAGCTTTCGAACCTGCAGGCAGATATTTCAAAAGCCATCAATGCGAAGAAAGCAGACTGGATTATGAATGGGTTTACAGATGCAGATTGGGAAGATTATCTGGAGGATCTAGAGGCATATGGCTTAAGTGAATATCTGGAACTGTTCCAAGTCTATCTGGATAAGTACAACGCAGAAACGGCGGAAAATTAAACGGTTCAGTAACATGCCAGGCCGTATTTTCAGTAATATGGATGAAAATACGGCCTGTGTATATTTATTTTGGAAAGGAAGATATGAATTATGACAAGTCAGACATTACGTGAAGCGCGAAAATACGAAGAGGCTTTCGGAAAATTAATAAAAGAAGATGAACGTCCGGATTTCCATCTATCTCCACGTACAGGCTGGATGAATGACCCAAATGGGTTTTCCTATTATAAAGGGCAGTACCATATGTTTTATCAGTATTATCCCTACGAATCCAAATGGGGGCCGATGCATTGGGGCCATGCGGTGAGCGATGATTTGCTGCACTGGGAATACCGCCCGGCGGCATTGGCGCCAGACGAGGCTTATGACAGGGACGGATGCTTTTCCGGGAGCGCCGTAGAACTTCCGGATGGAAGGCATCTGCTGATGTATACAGGCGTGGTGAAGGAGCATCTGGGAAATGACGATTATCAGGAAGTGCAGACACAGTGCGTTGCGGTAGGCGATGGGACAGATTATGAAAAATATGGGCAGAACCCTGTGCTGGATGAAAAAGATTTGCCAGAAGGCGCAAGCAGAGTTGACTTCCGCGACCCGAAAATGTGGAAAAAATCAGACGGAACTTATGCCTGTGTGGTAGGGAACCGTCCTGCGGATGGAAGCGGGCAGATCCTTTTGTATACCAGCGCAGATGGCTTTCACTGGGAGTTCCAGAGTGTCTTAGCGTCCAACAACAACCGGTTCGGGAAGATGTGGGAATGTCCAGATATCTTTGAATTGGATGGAACATGGGCGCTGCTTACCAGCCCGCAGGATATGCTCCCGGAAGGGTTTGAATACCATAATGGAAATGGGACGCTCTGCCTGCTGGGCGATTTTGAGGAAGAAGCGGGCGCCTTTCATGAAACACATAATCAGTCCATTGACTATGGCATTGATTTTTACGCGCCTCAGACCGTGCTGACGCCGGATGGGCGGAGGGTCATGATTGGATGGATGCAGAACTGGGATTCCTGCAGTATCCGTTCACCGGAAGCGCCGTGGCTTGGGCAGATGAGCCTGCCAAGGGAATTGTCCATCAAGGACGGAAGGCTCTATCAGAAGCCAATCCGGGAATTGGATAAGATGCGGCGCAATAAAGTGGCTTATATGGGCGTGGAAGTTTCAGGCATTGTTAAGCTTGACGGAATCAAAGGGAGAAGAGTTGATATGGAACTTACGCTCCGGCCCGGCGATACGCAAAACCTATACCATAAGTTTGCTGTCCGGTTTGCCCAGAATGACAAATATTATACTGCTTTGAGTTTCCGTCCCAAGGAGTCTATCCTGAAGGTAGACAGGAAGTTTTCCGGTTCCAGAAGGGCAATCATCCACCAGCGCCGCAGCCTGGTAAATTCTGTGGATGGGGAACTGAAGCTGAGGATGATCTTAGACCGCTATAGCGTGGAAATTTTTGTAAATGACGGTGAACAGGTGATGACAGCGACTATGTACACGGAGCAGGAGGCAGAGGGCATTTCGTTTTTTGCAGATGGGATTGTGAATATTGATGTAGTAAAATACGATTTGGCAATAGATTAGCAGGATGTGTTTTTATGAAAGCTTTCTTATTTGTTACAAAAATACGGATACAGTCGGCTCTGGCTTACCGGTTCAATGTTATCTCCACCATACTAATCCAGTGTTTGCTCATGTTTGCTATGGCATGTTTTTGGAATGCTGCTTATGGCGGGACGGAATCTGTGTCGGGAGTCAGGGAGCAGGACATGCTCACCTATACCATGATATCCGTCATTATGGGGAACTTGCTGACCATGGGCGTGGAAGGGCGGATTGAGAGCAGCGTTAAGTCTGGCAGCGTGGCGCTTGATATGTTAAAGCCTGTGAATATCTATGGCATCTATCTGGCAGAGGATTTGGGTGATATGGCTGTCGCGCTTTTTCAGATTGCAGTTCCGCTGCTTATGATTGGCACTGCGATGTTTGGATTCCCGGCGCCGGCATCTGCTGGCTGCTTTTTATTCTTTCTCGTAAGCTTTTCTATCGGTTATTTGATTAACTGGATATTAGCTGCGCTCTTAGGGATGTGCGCCTTCAAGGTAATCAGCATGGGGCCTGTAAGGAATGTGAAGGGGTTTATTATGAAGCTGCTCTCTGGCAGCGTCATCCCCCTTTGGTTCTTTCCGGAAAGATTCCGGACGGTTCTGGAGTTTTTGCCTTTTGTAAATATCTACCAGCTTCCTCTTGGGATTTACATTGGACGGTATACATTGGAGGAGATGGTACGGCACACAGCTCTTCAAATGTTCTGGTGTGCGGCGCTGTGGCTGATATTTCAATCTGTGCAAAAAAAAGCTGCTGCGGCTGTCTTGATACAAGGAGGTTGATTTATGATAAAAATAATCAAATATCATGTTTCGGTGGCGGCTGCGCTGATAAGGGAATCCATCCTGTCGCGGATGGAATATCCATTTATGCTGATCGGGCACGTACTTGCCAACTGTATCCAATGGGTGGTAGGATTTGCGACTATCAAGTTCGTGGTGGATTCCTTCGGAAGCATAGGAGGATGGGGATATGAGAGCTTGGCATTTCTGTATGGAATGTCCGTCTTAAGCCACGGGCTTGCGGTGGTACTCTTCATCCAGACATGGTACATGGCGCACTGCGTAGTTGAGGGGGAATATGACATGTTTTTATTGCGGCCTATGGGAGTGCTTTTCCAGTTTTTGTTTGAGGATTTTAACTTAATCGGCATTACCGACATGATTCCCGGGCTGATGGTATTCTTTTATGGCTGTTCGAAGGTACATATGACGGTAAGCTTCACGAATGTCTGTATGATTCTGTTTACCCTGATTGGGGGAACGCTGATTCGGGGCGCAGTCTGGATATTTTGCGGTTCGTTGTCTTTCTGGACGAAGAGTACGGCGAATTTTACCGACATGGTCGGGGCTCTCTTTGAGCGGGTGTCTATGTACCCTCTTACAATATATCCGAAATGGGCGCAAATATTGTTTACCTTCTTCCTGCCTTTGGCATGGATTACCTTTTATCCCGTAAAGGGAATTTTGGGAATGGAGGGAAGCGTCATCCCGGTGCCTATGGCAGCTATCAGCCTGGCAGTGGGCGTGGTTATGTTTGCGCTAAGCTGCGGCCTATTCCGCATTGGGATGTACAGATATGAAAGTGCAGGAAGCTAATGCTGCCATAATCACTCTGGGATAAACCATGGTTGCCGATGCCACATTGCTTTGCTCCAGGCGGCATAAGATGGCGCTATAATATTTTGTAGAAAACAGGAGGATATTCCATGGACATTATCAAAGTCAGCCATTTAGTGAAAGAATATAAAAAAATAAAAAAAGAGATGGGGCTGAAAGGGGCGGTGAAAAATCTTTTCGTACAGGATGCGGAATATGTCAGGGCAGTGGATGATATCTCCTTTGAGATTGAAAAAGGGGATATTGTAGCCTATATCGGCCCCAATGGCGCTGGAAAGAGCACCACGGTGAAAATGCTCTCCGGCATTATGCGGCCTACCAGTGGTGAGATACTGATTAATGGTATTTCGCCGCAGAAGGAACGCAAGCGGGTGGTAAAGAATCTTGGCGTTGTATTTGGGCAGCGCAGCCAACTGAATTGGAATCTGCGCTTAGGTGAAACGTTTGAACTGCTGAAGCGTATTTATCAAATTGATGGTGTGCTCTATGAAAAGAACATAAAGATGTTAGATGAAATTTTCCAGTTCCGTGAGTTCATAGATACCCCGGTGCGCCAGCTTTCCTTAGGGCAGCGGATGCGGGGCGATTTGGCTGCTGCTATGCTCCATTCCCCTGAAATTCTCTTTCTCGACGAGCCCACCATAGGCCTTGACGTGGAAGCAAAATATTCCGTCCGGAAATTTATTAAGGAAATCAATGCACGCAGTAAGACGACAATCATTCTTACAACCCATGATTTGGGTGATGTCCAAGAACTTTGCAGGCGGCTTATCATTATCAATGATGGAAAGATTATAGAGGACGGCTCGCTGGATGAGCTGGTGGACAGGATTGCCCCATACCGGCAACTAGTGATTGATTTTTACCATCCCATTACTGTTGGGCATCCAAAGGCAGAGTTGGTTTCTGTGGAGGAAGCCAGGGCCGTCTATAAATTTAGGAAGGACGAAATCACGGCTGCCCAGTTGATTGAGGATATTTCCCATACTGCGCCTATCAAAGAAGTGGGGCTTCGGGAGGCGAAGATTGATGACATTATAAGGACGGCCTACCGGGGCAGCGCTCAA
>ERZ778511.750-NODE-750-length-28190-cov-7.013400_pt1 | contig 28190 bp, 28 predicted proteins | sample MGYA00510347_ERZ778511 | MGnify/ENA primary metagenome ERZ778511 (study PRJEB29527, sample SAMN07138967) | mouse gut metagenome | material: feces | host: mouse | place: China:Nanjing | collected 2016-01-25 ...
TATATTCCAGATTGCTCTGATTTAGATATTCCAGAAGATGCAGATTATGTATATATTTGTGAGAACAATACGATTTATGGAACAAAATATAAGACCTTGCCCAATACCAAAGGACATACCCTGGTAGCAGATGTGTCCTCCTGCTTTTTATCCGAACCAGTAGATGTATCCAAATATGGAATTATTTATGGAGGTGTGCAGAAGAATATCGGCCCTGCTGGGGTGGTTATTGTGATTATTCGGGAGGATTTGATTACAGAGGATACTTTGCCGGGAACCCCTACTATGCTAAAATATAAGACCCATGCAGATGCAGATTCTCTTTATAATACACCGCCAGCTTATGGCATTTATATTTGTGGAAAAGTATTCCAGTGGTTGAAAAAGCAGGGCGGTCTTGCAGCAATGAAGCAGCACAATGAAGAGAAGGCAAAGATTCTTTATGATTTCCTGGATGAAAGTAAAATGTTCCGGGGCACAGTGAGAAAGGAAGACCGTTCTTTGATGAACGTACCCTTTGTAACGGGGGATAAAGAGTTAGATGCTAAGTTTGTGAAAGAGGCAGAAGCAGCAGGCTTTGTCAATCTAAAAGGCCATAGAACCGTAGGAGGTATGCGTGCAAGTATTTACAACGCAATGCCAAAAGAAGGAGTGGAAAAATTAGTCGCATTTATGAAAAAATTTGAAGAGGAGAATTAAAATGTTTCAGTATCATTGTTTAAATCCCATTGCCAATGTGGGGCTTGAATTGTTTAGTCAGGAGTATCAAAAGACAGATGAGATAAAGGAGGCCCAGGCTGTGCTGGTACGAAGCGCAGCCATGCATGAGATGGAGCTGCCAGACAATCTTTATGCAATTGCAAGGGCTGGGGCAGGGGTAAATAATATTCCCTTAGAGAAATGCGCCCAGCAGGGAATTGTTGTATTTAACACCCCGGGAGCGAATGCAAATGGTGTGAAAGAGCTTGTATTTGCAGGAATGCTTTTGGCTTCCCGAGATATCACTGGGGGAATAAATTGGGTATTGGAAAATACAGAAAATGAAAATATCAGCAAGGATGCAGAGAAAGCAAAAAATGCATTTGCTGGGTGTGAGATTGCAAGAAAAAAACTGGGTGTGATAGGATTGGGCGCTATCGGTGTGCGGGTGGCAAACGCAGCTACCCATTTGGGAATGGAGGTTTATGGATATGATCCCTTTATTTCTGTCAATGCAGCCTGGAGCTTGTCACGGAGTGTAAAACATATCAATAATCTGGAAGAGATTTACCGTGAATGTGATTATATTACAATTCATGTTCCCCTTGTGGAAGATACCAAAAAGATGCTGAACAAAGAGGCGTTCGCACAGATGAAGGATGGGGTTGTGATTCTGAATTTTGCTAGAGCGCTTTTGGCAGATGATGAAGATATCCTTGCTGCCATTGAAGAAGGAAAGATTAAGAAATATGTTACGGATTTCCCCACCAGCGTCCTTGCAGGGAAAGAAAACTGTATTGTAATTCCTCATCTTGGAGCTTCAACAGAAGAGTCTGAGGATAACTGTGCAATGATGGCAGTGGAAGAAGTAAGGGATTACCTGGAAAATGGAAATATCCGTAATTCCGTAAATTTCCCTAGATGTGATATGGGTGTCTGCTCCGGCGCAGGGCGCGTGGCGATTTTGCACAAAAATGTAAAGGGGATCATTGGAAAATATACGGCTGTCATGGGAGAAAATAATATAAATATCTCCGATATGACCAATAAGAGCCGGGGCGATTTTGCATATTCCCTTTTGGACATCGATTCTCCAGTGACGGAGGCAGCGATCGAACAGTTAAAGAAAATTGACAGTGTATTGAAGGTTAGAGTGATAAAATAGGTGAAACGGCCAATTTTGCACCAATACAAAGGCGGCTGTTTCCAAAAGAGGAGGCTGTCGGGAAATGGCAATTTTCCGACAGCCTCCTGTGTTATGGTTAGAATTCATATTTTGAATTGTAGTGAAGAAGTATGGTACTTAGAAAATGAAATTCGTCCATCACATGGTGGTATGTACGTGATACAGCGGTACAAGACTTTTGTGCCTGCTCTATGATGTCATGAAAATGTTCCTCGAGAGAGGATAGTATTGTGGTATTCATGTGGCAGGTCTGGTATTTTTCTTCTAAGTAGTCCATCAGTTTTGAATGACTAGAAAGGGCTTGGTCATTGGTCAGTATGTTGCTGATGAGGTAGGAAAGAGCCACAATCTCTCCTGCCAAAGAGGGAGAAAAGGAAAGATTGTTTTGTTCTGTCCAGCATTTTAGAATCAGGAAAGATTCTTCTATCACTTTGATAATTTGTATATCCACAGAACCAGATAGGATTTGTTTGGTAATATCCAACGTAGAATTCTGATATAATTCTTTTAAATAGTGGTCGTAATCCTTCGAGTCCGCAAGGTCAGAGGATATACAAACTTTGCCAATGTTATGCAGTAGGGTAGCTAATTGTATGGTTTTGCAAACACTGGAAGATAGATCCAAGGTATCAGAAAAAATTTTGCTTAAGCAAACTGCGTCACTCGTATGAAGGGCAGTGTATTCACTTCGAAAATCCACAGAAAAAATAAAAGTCATAAGATATTGATGTATTTCTTCTTCGGAAAGAACAATTTGTTCTTTGGTATAACGGATGAGCTCTTCTTGGTAAGAATTATTTTGTATTTGATCAAGGATGTGGTATTTCTCATTGGCTTCTCGAAACCAACGGATATTTGCAGCAGAAAATGTTGCTTCCCCATACTTGTCCAGAAAAGAGCTTAGGCCCTCTGTGCCATTTACCACACAGAAAATGTCAATGCGGTCTGCCAAATAGATCAGTCTTGCCATGTCTCTGTGGTAGTTACTGATTGGGGCAGAATAGTATTGTGCATTGCAATGATGATGATACAGGATTACATCTGCATATGTAGTGAGCGGAGAAAAATTTCGGAATAAAAGGTAACCAAAGATGGAATGTTTCATTGCATCATTCATATCGAAACTTAACATGGAGTCAATTTCTTCTTTTTTGTAAGCACCGATATCATGGAGTAATCCCAGCATAAAAATGTCTTGCTTTTCCTGCTTCGTGTAATAACTTGTGTCTGCCAACATTTTCATCAGAATATATGCGACACGTTCTCCGTGATTGATGAGACGAGGATCTTGATGCCGGAAAGAATGGCAAATAACATCCACAATGTTTATAAGTTGAGAATCGCTCATACGCACACCTCCATTTCATAATTTTATATCCTTTGAGATATCCGATCCTAACTGTCTGGTCATGAATCGGGTGTCATTTGTAAAATATTGTTTGCCTTTATACGGTAAATATTATACTATAATTATAGTGAATTCTAAGTCTGGTGTCAACAAAACAATAGGAGGGAAGATGTATTTGAATCATATAGAAAATAGTGTGATACAGGGAATTTTATTGACGGAAAATATGGCAGACAATTTGCCCCAATTGCAGGAATTGGAACAGATGGCCAAGCCTAGTGTGTGGAAAGGGTATCTGGAGGATATGGTTCCTTTTTTCGTTAATTTTGCAGTAAGGGTATGCATTGCTGTTTTGATTTATTTTGTGGGCAAGAAAATTGTAACATGGCTTCGGAAGCTATTATGCAGAACCTTGGATCGTTCTGGGGCCGATGAAGGTGTGAAACAGTTTTTAGATTCTGGTGCAAAAATTATTCTTTACTTTATTCTGGCAATTGCAGTGATTCACCAGCTTGGAGTGGAAACTACCTCTGTGGTAGCGTTGCTTGGTTCTGCTGGTCTTACGTTGGGACTTGCCCTTCAGGGCAGCTTGTCCAACTTTGCAGGAGGAGTCCTGATTTTATTGTTTAAACCTTTTAAAGTAGGGGATTATATTATCGAAGATACCCATGGCAACGAAGGGAAAGTATCGGAAATCATGATCTTTTATACAAAGCTGCTTACGGCAGACAACCGGATGGTTGTGATTCCCAATGGAGTACTGGCAAATTCCAGTTTAACGAATGTTACACAACAGGACAAACGAAGGTTAGACGTGTTTGTGGGAATTTCTTATGAAGCAGATATTCGGAAAGCAAAGGAGCTTTTAACGGAATTACTGTCCAAAGAGGAAGCGGTTTTGAAGGAAGAAGAGATGGCAGTATTTGTGGATGCATTGGATGAGAGCAGCGTCAGGCTTGGATGCCGGCTTTGGGTGGCAATGGAAGATTACTGGAACGTAAAGTGGCGGCTCAATGAACAGATAAAGGAAATCTTTGATGCCAATCAAATTGAGATACCCTATCATCAATTGACAGTGAATATGAAATCATAGTCTAATTTTAAGAAAGGAATGAAAAACATGAATCTGGAAAACTGTAAAGCATATGAATTATTAGAAAAAAAGGAATTGGATGATATCAAATCTACTGGTTTCTTACTGAAGCATAAAAAGAGTGGTGCAAGGATTGCCCTGATTTCAAATGAGGATGAAAATAAGGTGTTTTATGTGGGCTTTCGCACCCCATCGTTAGACAGCACAGGAGCAGCTCATATTCTGGAGCATTCTGTATTATGCGGTTCTGAAAAATATCCAGTCAAAGATCCCTTCATAGAGCTAGAGAAAAGTTCCCTGAATACATTTTTAAATGCAATGACATATCCAGATAAAACAATTTATCCGGTGGCAAGCTGCAATGACAAGGATTTTCAGAATTTGATGGGAGTTTATTTGGATGCGGTATTCCATCCTGATATTTACAATCATAAGGAAATCTTTTGTCAGGAGGGATGGCATTATGAGATGGCAGATCTGGATGCTCCCCTTACCATCAATGGTGTGGTTTACAATGAGATGAAGGGAGCTTTTTCTTCTCCAGATGGCGTGCTGGAACGGGAAATTTTAAGCAGTCTTTATCCTGATACTTCCTATGCTTTTGAATCTGGCGGGAATCCAGAAAATATTCCAGAGCTGTCCTACGAACAGTTTTTAGCATTTCACCAGAAATATTACCATCCCTGCAATTCCTATCTGTATCTTTATGGAAACATGGATATGGAAGAAAAGTTAGCATGGATCGACCAAGAATATCTCAGCAAATATGATAAGATTTCCGTAGATTCTAAAGTGAAGTTCCAGGAGCCTTTTTCTGCATGCAGGGAAGTGAAGATTCCCTATCATATTGCAAGTGGGGAGCCCTTGGAGGACAATACCTATTTGACCTACAACGTAAGCGTTGGAACCATTTTGGACAAGACCTTGTATGTAGCATTTGATATTTTGGATTATGCGTTGCTGAGCGCCCCTGGAGCCCCCTTAAAGCAGGCTCTTTTAGATGCCAAAATCGGCAAGGATATTCTTGCGTCCTTTGACTGCAACAGTTTGCAGCCCATGTTTTCTATTATGGCAAAAAACAGTAATGTGGACAGAAAGGAAGAATTCTTAGAAATCATTCAAAATGTTTTGAAGGAACAGGTGGAAAAGGGCATTAATAAAAAATCTCTTCGGGCAGGAATCAATAGCTTTGAATTTCGATATCGGGAGGCCGATTATGGGCAGTTTCCCAAGGGACTGCTTTTGGGGATTAAGTGTCTGGACAGTTGGCTTTATGATGAAAATCAACCGTTTTTGCATTTGGAAGAGCTGGATGTGATTGAATTCTTGAAAGAGCAGGTGGAAACGGGATATTTTGAAGAATTGGTAGAGAAATACTTGCGAAATAATCCTCATGCCTCGGTGGTGATTGGGGAACCTCAATATGGTCTCAATACCAAGCGGGAGGAGGAGCTGACAAAGAAACTGGAGGCATACAAAGCTTCCTTAAGTAAAGAGGAACAGCAGGAAATTGTGGATTTTACCCATCATTTAAAAAAATATCAGGAGGAGCCTTCTCTGCCAGAGCATTTGGAAAAAATACCTACGCTTTCCAGAAGTGATATTAAAAAGACGGGAGAAAAATTGTATATTCGTGAGGAAAAGGCAGGGGATACCCTGATGCTTTGCCATGATGTTGATACCAATGGAATTGCTTACTTTAGCTTAATGTTTGATTTAAAAGAACTTTCCGTAGAGGATATCCCTTATGTTGGAATTTTAAAAGCTGTCCTTGGCTATGTGGATACCAGAGCTTATAGCTTCCAGGAGCTTGCCAATGAGATAAATCTGCATACCGGGGGAATTTTCAGCAATATTGGGATTTATCCCAGAGTGGAGAATGAAAATATCCTTTTGAAATATGAAGTGAAGATCAAGACTTTGTATCACGAGATTCCAAAGACCATGGAGATTGTCAGGGAAATTATTTCTGGAAGCAATTTCCGTAAGCAGGAGCGTCTCTATGAGATTCTTGCAGAGCTGAAATCCAGAATCCAGATGACTTTGAGTACAAGCGGACATTCGGTTTCTTCTATGCGGGCTATGTCTTATTTCTCACAAAGCGCCAAATATACAGATATGGTACAGGGGATTGAATTCTATCAACTGGTAAAGGAATTAGAGGAACAGTTTGAGGAGAAAAAGGAATTTTTAAGCAGCAAGCTGGAGGAACTGGCAGAAAAGATTTTCCGAAAAGACAATCTGATGTTAAGCGTTGGCGCAGAACCAGAAGGAATGAAACAAATTCAGCAGGAAATCCCGGCCATAAAGGAAATTCTTTCAGACGTCATTCCAGAGAAGGGAAAAACGCCACTGTTCCTGGAGAAGAAAAATGAAGGCTTTTTGGATGCTTCCCAGGTACAATATGTATCCCGTGCCGGCAATTTTAAGAAAGCAGGATATGAATATACTGGAACCTTGCGGATTCTAAAAGTTTTGCTTAGCTATGAATATTTGTGGATTAATATTCGGGTAAAGGGCGGGGCTTATGGATGTATGAGCGGATTTACCAGGAGAGGCGATGGCTATTTTGTTTCTTACCGTGATCCCAATCTGACAAAGACAAATAAAGTTTATGAGGGGATTCCAACATATTTGGAGAATTTCCAGATAGATGAGAAGGAGATGACAAAATACATTATTGGAACCTTCAGCGGTGTGGACGCACCTTTGACTCCGGCAGGTAAAACAGGACGCAGCGCCACTGCCTGGCTGACAGGAATTACAGAAGAAATGCTTCAAAAAGAGCGGGAAGAAATTTTAAATGCCACACCCCAGGATATCCGAAATCTTTCCGGTATTGTGAAAGCAGTTTTAGCAGATGATGTTCTTTGCGTTATTGGAAATGAAGAAAAATTAAAAGAAGAAAAAGAGTTGTTTATGGAATTAAAAAATCTTTTATAAATTATAAAAGTATTAGAAGGAGAGGATATGAACCAAAATATTAAATCAGGATTTGTAACTTTAATCGGACGGCCGAATGTGGGAAAATCCACATTGATGAACCGGCTGATTGGGCAGAAAATTGCGATTACTTCCAAGAAGCCTCAGACCACCCGCAACCGTATTCAGACGGTTTATACAGATGAGACCAAGGGACAGATTATTTTTGTAGATACACCAGGAATCCATAAGGCCAAAAATAAGCTGGGGGAATATATGGTAAATGTGGCGGAGCAGACATTACATGATGTGGATGTGATTTTGTGGCTGGTGGAGCCCACCGCTTTTATCGGAGCTGGAGAACGGCACATTATAGAAAAATTAAAAAAAATAAATACACCGGTGATTTTGATTATCAATAAGACAGATACTGTAAAAAAGGACGAAATCCTTCTGTATATCGACACTTACCGGAAAGAATATGATTTTGCAGAAATTGTTCCCCTTTCTGCGCTTCGGGGGGAAAATACGGAAATTTTACCAGATTTGATTTTTCAATATCTGCCATATGGTCCCATGTTCTACGATGAGGATACTATAACAGATCAACCAGAACGGCAGATTGTGGCGGAGATTATTCGAGAAAAATCCCTTCATGCATTGGAGGAGGAAATCCCCCATGGGATTGCAGTTACCATTGAACGGATGAAGGAGCGCAAGTCTGGGGGGATTGTGGATATTGAAGCAACCATTATCTGTGAACGGGATTCTCATAAAGGAATCATTATTGGAAAGGGTGGAGCCATGCTGAAAAAAATCGGCAGCAATGCCCGCTTTGAAATTGAGAAAATGTTGGAGCATCAGGTAAATCTAAAGCTTTGGGTGAAGGTAAAAAAAGATTGGAGGGACAGCGATTTTCTCATAAAAAATTTTGGATATCGGGAAGAAGAGCGCTAACGAGTCCTTGCAATCTCCATTTCTGCCAGAATTTATATAGTATATCTGTAGGTGGATCGGATACCCTAAATATAAAGTGTTACATTCAGCCTTTGGCTAACTACAGAAGAACAAGGGGGAACATCCATATGGTAGAACAGAAATGGACGAAATTTGCAAGTACAGGAAGTGTTCAAGATTATTTAAGCTACAAATGCCATCAGACCACAGAAGGAGTTTGTGGGGATGCAACTCTTTCTTTGATGGCAGACAGAGAATACCGAAGCGGGAGCGTGAAAACAAATGGGGCAGAACATAACGCTGATGGGCATGGTTTTATCAGCAGTTCCAGTGGGAGAATATGACAAAAGAATAACGCTTCTGACCAGGGAAAGAGGGAAAATTTCGGCCTTTGCACGAGGGGCAAGACGTCCAGGCAACCAATTAATGGCGGCTGGCAGCCCTTTTTCCTTTGGAAAATTCGAGGTTTACGAAGGGCGGAGTTCTTTTACCATTGTGAAGGCAGAAATCAGCAATTATTTTCGTGAGCTGGCAGGGAATTTGGATGATGCCTGCTATGGATTTTATTTTTTGGAAATTGCAGATTATTATGCAAGGGAAAATACCGATGAAGTACATATGTTGAAGCTGTTGTACCAGTCTTTGCGGGCATTAGAAAAAGAAAGCTTAGAGAATCGTCTGGTGCGCCGGATTTTTGAATTGAAGGCATTGGTGATTAATGGCGAGTATCCCAATGTATTTTCCTGTCTGGGATGTGGGAAGGAAGACTCACTTCATTGGTTCCATGGGAAAACAGGAGGAGTTCTTTGTAAAAATTGCGGCCCACAGGTGAATGCCAGGCAACTAGATCCTTCTGCCTTATATGCCATGCAGTTTATCATTACATCTTCGATTGAGAAGCTCTATACCTTTACCCTTTCCCAACAGGCCCTTGAAAATTTAGAAAAAATTTTAGACGAATATATGGAGATTTATGTGGATAGAAAATTTCATGCCCTTCAAATCTTGGAAGAGAATGCACACTTTTTCCCATGAAAGGAAATCAGTGGTTGCAATCACAGACAGAAAAGAGTATAATATTTGCGATTCACGTATAAGACTTTGAGGAGGTTTAGCATGAAAAAAATATTTTCCATTGTCCTGGCATGTTTGATGTTTGCTGGGTTGTCGACAGGTTGTGGGAAATCTTTGGATGCAGATCGTGATACCGTATACGTACAGAAAAAAGGCACAGTAGTCAGTGCGGCTATCGCAGATTTTGACAAAGATTATTATGATGAGGAAGAACTAAAGACGTATATTGATGAGAGAGTAGAGGATTATCAGGGAGAACACGGAAAAGACAGTGTAAGCATTGATGAGTTTTCTGTAGAAGAAGGCGTTGCAAAGCTGATGATTAAGTACAAGAGCTGTGAGGAATACCAGAATTTTAATGAGGTGACTTTATTTTCAGGAACGGTTCCTCAGGCATTGGCTGAAGGGTATGATTTTGATACAGAATTTACAGAAATCAAAGATGGAAAAGCTGCTGGAACAATCGGTAAGGATGAAATTACAGATACTGATGCAAAGGTTATTATTTTGAGTGAAAAGGTGGATGTGAAGGTGGACGGAACCATTCAATATGTCTCTTCTCAATACACCACAATGAAAGCAAAAGATACCGTATCAATCCAGCTTCCAGAAGAGGTGGCAGATGGAGAAGAATTATCATTGGTATATGTGATCTACCAGTGAAAGATCAAATAGAAAAGAAAGAGGTAACAATATGGAAAAAACCATGGAAAAAATCGTGGCGCTTGCCAAAGCAAGAGGCTTTGTATATCCTGGATCTGAGATTTACGGCGGTCTTGCGAATACCTGGGATTATGGAAATCTTGGCGTGGAACTGAAAAATAATGTGAAACAGGCATGGTGGAAAAAATTTGTAACAGAAAACCCTTATAACGTAGGTGTGGACTGTGCCATTTTAATGAATCCCCAGACGTGGGTGGCTTCCGGACATTTGGGCGGCTTTTCGGATCCGCTGATGGACTGTAGGGAATGTCATGAACGTTTCCGGGCAGATAAGTTAATTGAGGATTTTGCAGAAGAGAAGGGAATCGAGCTGGAGGGTACAGTAGATGGCTGGAGCCAGGAGCAGATGGTGAATTTTATAGAAGAACATAAGATTCCATGTCCTACCTGTGGGAAACATAATTTTACAGATATCCGCCAGTTCAACTTAATGTTTAAGACCTTCCAGGGAGTAACGGAGGATGCCAAGAACACTGTTTATTTAAGGCCGGAAACAGCCCAGGGTATCTTTGTAAACTTTAAAAATGTACAAAGGACTTCAAGGAAAAAGGTTCCTTTCGGTATTTGCCAGATTGGAAAATCTTTCCGAAATGAGATTACGCCAGGAAACTTTACATTCCGTACCAGAGAGTTTGAACAGATGGAATTGGAATTCTTCTGCGTACCAGGAACAGACCTGGAGTGGTTCCAGTATTGGAGAGGTTTCTGTCGCGATTGGCTGCTGAATCTGGGAATGAAGGAGGAGGAGCTTCGTTTAAGGGATCACGACCCAGAAGAGTTATCCTTCTACAGTAAAGCAACCACAGATTTTGAATTCCTGTTTCCTTTCGGATGGGGAGAGCTTTGGGGAATTGCAGACCGAACAGATTATGATTTGACACGTCATCAGGAGACTTCCGGTCAGGATATGAGTTACTTTGACGATGAGAAAAAGGAAAAATATATTCCATATGTGATTGAGCCTTCTCTTGGGGCAGACCGGGTGGTCCTTGCGTTCCTGTGTTCTGCTTATGATGAGGAGAATATCGGCACAGAAGAAAAACCGGATATGAGAACGGTACTTCATTTCCATCCAGCGTTGGCGCCAGTAAAAATCGGTGTGCTTCCTCTTTCTAAGAAATTAAATGAAGGTGCAGAGAAAGTCTTCACACAGTTGTCGAAAAAATATAATTGTGAATTTGATGACAGAGGAAATATCGGTAAGCGATACAGAAGACAGGATGAAATCGGAACGCCTTTCTGCGTTACATACGATTTTGAATCGGAAAATGATGGTGCAGTAACCGTTCGGTTCCGTGACAGTATGGAGCAGGAAAGAGTGAAGATTGAGGAATTAGATGCATATTTTGCAGATAAGTTTGAATTTTAGATATGGAAGAGCTTAAGTAATTCCATGGATGAACGGAGTGTAGACAAGCCCCTCATGAGTGAGGGGCTTGTCCACTTTATTCTTTTCCTTCTGGCAGGGGCTTGATGATGTTTTTGTAGATATTTCTCAGGCAAAATGCTGATACTGCCAGGGACATGGTTTCCGCAATGGGAAATGCCCACCAGACTGCATCCAGACCACCGATTTTTGCAAGAATATATGCTGCTGGAATCAACACAACTAACTGTCTCATAATAGAAACGATCATACTGTACACGGCTTTTCCTAAGGCTTGAAAAATAGTTCCTGCAATAATACAGAACCATGCAATGAGAAAATGAAAGCCAATGATTCTGAGAGCACGGCTGCCAATCACAAGCATTTCTTCAGAAGCATCAAACATTTGGAGCAGGACTTTGGGAACGAGTTCAAATCCGGCAAATCCAAACAGTAGAAGACCGAAAGCGATTCCCATGCTGATTTTAATGGTTTTTATCATACGTTTTTTCTGCTGTGCGCCATAGCTATAAGCAATAATCGGCGTAATTCCGTTGTTTAATCCAAAGACTGGCATAAAGAAGAAGCTCTGGAGTTTGAAGTAAACGCCAAAAACTGCCGTTGCCGTGGAGGAAAAATCAATCAGGATTTTATTCATGCAATAGGTCATAATAGAACCAATAGACTGCATGATAATAGAGGGAATACCTACCATATAAATACTTCCAATCAGAGAACCCTTTAAGTGAAAGCCCTTTAAGGATAAGTTTATTTCATGATTAAATTTCATGTTGCAGGCAAAGGCAACAATTGCTGCGACACACTGGCCAATGACTGTGGCGACAGCAGCGCCTGCCACACCCATTTTTGGAAGTCCCAATAATCCAAAAATAAGAATCGGGTCTAAGATAATGTTTGTGATGGCGCCAGAAAGCTGAGATATCATGCTGAATACTGTTTTTCCAGTGGAAGTCAGGAGACGCTCAAAAAAGAATTGTCCGAAGATTCCTAGAGAAAAAATCATGACAATGCTTAGATACTCCACACCCATATCAAAAATTTGGGGTGAACTTCCTTTCAACTGGCTGACATAGAATGGTTTTACTACGATAAAGCCTAAAATGAAAAAGAGCAGATAGCTTACGAGATAAAGAAATCCGCCATTCAGCGCTGTTTCATTTGCTTTCTTAAAATTCTTTTCCCCAAGGGATTTGGAAAGAATTGCATTGATACCTACCCCAGTACCTGCCCCTACTGCAATAATAAGGGTCTGAAGGGGAAATGCCAGAGATACCGCTGTCAGTGCATCTTCCGACAGCCTTGCCACAAATATACTGTCTACAATATTATAGAGCGCTTGTACCAGCATGGAAATCATCATTGGAAATGACATGTTCCATACCAGTTTATTTACGGGCATCGTGCCCATTTTGTTTTCCGTTATGTTTTTTGTATTTTGACTGTTCATGCTACACCTCTTCCGTTTGTATATTTTTTCGCAATAGTCCTATTATAGGCTTCGTTTTCTGCAAAGTCAATAAAAAATGAAAGAAATGAGCAGAATTAATGGAATGCAACGGATGATTGCTAGCCTGAGGAAGAAAAAAGTGGTAGGATGAAAGAAAAAATCGTGCCATATGTGATATGGTTTCACATATTGTGGGGTTAGATTTATCTAGGAAAGGATGGAAATGCCTATGTATGAGCAGAAAGAAAATAGTGTGATAGAAAACATGCAGAAGGAAGCGGAGAAAACTTTGGAACAGGAAATGCCAAAAAGCTTGGGAAACAAAATAAAATTTTTTCGAGAGCAGAGAAAAATTACTCAGTCGGAATTGGCAGAGCAGCTTTCCGTTACCAGACAGGCAATTTCCAACTGGGAACGGGATAAGACATTGCCAGATGTGTATACCTTACAGAAAATTGCTTCGTTTTTTGAGAGGACCTTGGATGAATTTATGGAGGGAATCAAGGAAGTGGAAATCACCATGCCGAAAACGCCAGGTTATCTTGCAGCAGCCACAGGGGGAGTGATTGTTCTTTATTTGGTGATAGGAGGCATAACCAGTCATTTACATGTGGAAACCGTTGCTAGTATGGTAATTCTATGGGTATTTTGTCAGTTGTTTTTGCACTTGATTTTTGGGAACACAGTGAAAACTGGGAACTTTTCAGCTCTTGCAGGATACGACAGTAACGTGGAGTATCGCATCAATGAGGTCAAAAAAGCGCTCATTCAGATGGATATTCATATTGCCGTAAGTTCTTTTGGCACAGTATTGTTGCTTGGATGCAGTTCATTTTTGGCAAGAAATGCAAAAGATATTCTGTTTGGAATTCTTATTTTTGCATATATCATAGATTTTACGACTGCAATTTTACTATATAATTACCGCAGTCTGGACCGGACCTTGGTGAAAGAGCATGACCGCAAGACTGCAAAAGCAGGGATGGCTTCTATTGTTTGGCTTGTGGTGTGGGTATTTATTTTTTGTGGGGCAACAATTGGCAAGTTTACCATATGCTCCATAGAGAATAATTCAGGAAGAGCGGTGGAATATCTGGGCTTCATGTTGTTGTTTTTGCTGGTTACCATACCAGAATTCTTTTATGAACAGCGCCGGGTGAAAAAGAAAATGGAAGAAACAGGAAGTTACCGGCCAGGAGCAGCCTTTTGGGTGAGTACGGCATTCGCCTTGGCAGTAACAGCTTTTATGCTCCTTGCGTTGTAGAAAATACCTTTTTTGAGTAAGGAAAATTGAAAAAAATGACATGCATATTTTTATGGGAAAATCGGAAAGATAATCTTGACAGGTAATTCTCCATGTGATTTTAAAATTACCTGATACAGATAAGCGAAAGGAGATTCCTATGAACCAGATATCAGAAAAAGAATTGTCCGCTTTAAATGATTTGCTTTCCGGAGAGGAACTTTTAATTAAGAAGTTCCAGGTGTTGGCGGATAACTGTAACGATGCCGAGGTAAAGGCAAAGTTTACAGAGATTTCCAATGAGCACAAAGAACACTTCCGTTCCCTTTATTCCCAGTTAAGCTAACAGACCACCCAGATAAGTTAAAAAGTGAAATCAGGAGGAGATTATGCAGCAGTCATTTTATTCAGAAAAAGAGATGTTCGCGGACGCATTGACCGCAGAAAAAACAGCTACCACATTATACAACACATTTTCCAATGAGTGTGTGCACAATAATGTGCGGAATGCTATTTTAGACTGTCTGGAAAAAGAACACAATATCCAGAAGGAAGTATTCACAATGATGCATGACAGAGGATACTACCCAACTCCATCTGCACAAATGCAGAAAGTGGATGAGGCAAAACAGAAGTTTAGCCAGTGTATGCAAAACTTCTAAAAATGTATTAAAATTCTTAAGATTTTTTAAAAAGGATGTTTCCATAGGCAGTAAACAGTGGAAATGTCCTTTTTTCTGATTGGAAATGTCCTGTTTTGGTGGGAAATGTCCATTGATATTTAAAATGGGATATTGTATAATGCAAAAAGACGTAATATGTCATAAAAATTGTGAATGAATTTCGGATACAGCACAGAGAGAAAAAGGGGGCAGCAAAATGAGGCAGGCCGAAGAAACAAGTGAGTTGATTCAGGAGCAGGCTGCAGAAGAATTGCAAACAAATACATTAATGGAAAAGCAAAGAAGGTTAGAAGAAGAGAGACGGGACTTTGAGCGGGAGAAGAAGGAATTCTATTTTCGCAAAAGGATGGAAGAAAGACATTTGGGAGAAGAGAAGCGTCTATTTCAGCTAAAATGGAAGGTATTAGAAGGTGAGCTTTTGAAGCTTGCAAAGGAAAAACAGGATATGGAAGCGGAAAAAGAACGCTATGACCGACGGAGGGAGTATTGCAATTCCTATACCTTTTCTGGCAGTACAGGAGAAGGGGAGATGTTTTTTTCTGGCGTAAATAATGAGCTTACCTTAAAAAAGCGTTACAAGGATTTGCTTAAAATCTATCATCCTGATAATCTTTCCGGTGATACAAGAACGCTTCAAATGATAAATAAAGCGTATGAGATTTTGAAAAAACAGTTTTCAGCACAGGCGGTAGCAAAATGACAAATGTATTAGAGTATTTAGAACAATCAGCAGCAAAATATCCAGATAAAACAGCGTTTGCAGATGAGGAAAGCTCTTGTAGCTGGCAGGAGCTTAAAGAACGGGCGCAGAGAATTGGAAGCGCTCTTGCAGGCAGGACAATGCCTGGAAGTCCCATTGCAGTATGGATGGAGAAAAGCGTGGATACCGTTGCAGCTTTTCTGGGGATTGTGTATGCAGGCTGCTTTTATGTTATGCTGGATAAGAAACAGCCAATCCAGCGAATCAGGCAGATTTTAGATACCTTGGAGCAGCCGTTAATCATTACCGATGAAAACGGGGAAAAGGAACAAGAAAAGATAAAGCAAGCAGGGAATTCTGATTTGCAGATTCTGGAATATGACAGCCTAAAGCAAGGAGAGACGGACCTTGCAGCTTTACAGGAGATTCGAAGGAATGGAACGGATTTGATGCCTTTGTATGGGATTTTTACTTCTGGTTCCACTGGGGTTCCCAAAGGAGTGGTGGTCAGTCATCGTTCTGTTTTGGATTTCATGGATTATTTTACCGATAATTTCGGGATTACCAAAAAGGATGTGATTGGCAATCAGGCGCCCTTTGATTTTGATGTTTCTGTGAAGGATATCTACAGTGCTTTAAAAACAGGTGCAACCGTTCAGATTATTCCAAAACGTATGTTTTCTATTCCGACACAGCTTTTGGATTTTTTGTCTGAGAGAGAAGTTACAACTTTAATTTGGGCAGTTTCTGCCCTTTGCATTGTAAGTCAGTTGGATGGATTTTCTTACCGTGTGCCAGATACGGTGAATAAGGTGTTATTCAGTGGAGAGGTTATGCCAATTCACCATCTGAATATTTGGAGAAGCTATTTACCGGATGCCATGTATGTGAATTTGTATGGGCCTACTGAGATTACATGTAATTGTACGTATTATATCGTAGACCGGGAGTTTGCCCCGGGAGACGTACTCCCCATTGGAAAGCCCTTTCAGAATGAGAAGGTTTTTTTGCTGGATGAAGATGACAAGCTGGTGGAGCGGCCCAATGTGCGGGGAGAAATTTGTGTCAGCGGTACAGCCCTCTCTTTGGGGTATTATAATAATGAGGAACAAACCAGGAAAGCATTTGTGCAGAATCCTTTGAATTGCCGATATCAAGAAACCATTTACCGAACCGGAGATCTGGGATATTATGATGAAGATAAGGAGCTTTATTATGCTACCCGGAAGGATTTTCAGATTAAACATATGGGGCATCGGATTGAGCTTGGAGAAATCGAAAAGGCCATGGAAAAGACAGGGGAAATTAGCCGTGTATGCTGCATATTTGATGAAGATTCCAAGAAGATTATAGCATTTTACCAGGGAACAGGAGAGAAACGGGCAATTGTAAAAGAATTGCGAAAAATGATTCCTCCTTTTATGATACCAAATGTATTTTGCAGAAGAGACAGTCTTCCTCTTACCAAAAATGGGAAAATAGACCGGGCAGCATTGAAACAGTCTTTGCAGGAGGAATCACAATGAAGCAGCAGGAATTAAAAGCAATCTTGGAAAAATATGAGACGCCTGCCTATGTGTTTGACCTGGATGCATTAGCCAGACGGGTAGAACAAATCTCAGCCCATTTGGGCCAGGCAGGAATACATCTGTGCTATGCCATGAAAGCAAATCCTTTTTTGGTGGGTGCGCTTGCGCCTTTGGTGGAACGGTTTGAAGTGTGTTCTCCAGGAGAATTTCGCATTTGTGAACGGGAAAATCTTCCTATGGAGCGATTGGTGATTTCTGGCGTCAATAAGGAGCGCAAAGATATTTTGCGGATGGTAACTACTTATCAGGGAAAGGGAATTTTTACCATTGAATCGGAAAGCCAGAGAAAGCTGCTTTTAGAGTGTGCCAGAGAAACGGGGACAGTCTTGAAAGGGTTGGTGCGTATTACCAGTGGCAATCAGTTTGGTGTGGATTACCAGATGGCAAAAGAAATGTTTCAAAGACAGGAGGAATCTCCAGAGCTCTCCCTCATTGGCATACAATATTATTCTGGCACGCAAAAAAAGAAAATGTCTGGAATTGGGCAGGAATTGATGAGACTAGATGGGTTTTGCAGGGAAGTTCAGGAGGAATTTCACATTCATATTCAGGAAATAGAATATGGGCCAGGCTTTTTTGTGCCTTATTTTCAGTCGGATCCTAAGGAAGATATCCATGGCTTGTTGGAAGAATTCATAGGGCTGATAGAAAATATGAAATTTTCTGGGAAAGTCACATTGGAAATGGGAAGGTTTTTGACGGCTGCTTGCGGTAGCTTTTTAACATCTATCGTGGACCGGAAGGAAAATGAAGGCCAGATTTATGGAATTGTAGATGGAGGAATCCATCACTTGAATTATTTTGGACAGACCATGGCAATGAAGCTTCCCTATGTGCAGCATATTTTCTCAGAAAAAAGAGAAGACGCAAAAGAAGAAAAATGGAACATCTGCGGTTCTTTATGCACCACGGCGGATTTGATCGTCAAGCAGTTTCCCTTGGTGGGAGCAAGTATAGGAGATGTACTGGTCTTTGAAGGTGTGGGTGCGTATTCCATGACAGAAGGCATCAATCTTTTTCTGAGCAGGGATTTGCCAAAAATTTTATTTCATTCCAAAGAAAAGGGAATGGAGCTGGTCAGGGATACACAGGCTACAGATGTGTTCAATAGTAGAAACAACATAGAAAAAGGAATGCTCCCAGATGGGGAGTGAGAGAAGAAAGGATGAGAGTTATGGAGAAGTTAATTGAGATTTTGGAGGAAATTCAACCAGATGCAGAATATGATACCTGTGAAACATTGATTGATGATGGGATTTTAGACTCTTTTGCTATTTTATCCATTGTCAGCGAGCTTCAGGATGAATTTGGCATTACGATTACACCAGCGGATATTATACCAGATAATTTTAATTCTGCCAAAGCATTGTGGGCAATGGTAGAGAGATTACAAGAAGAGTAAGGTGGATGTACGATGTCTTTGATTTCGATGGAATTTTTACTCTTTGTGATACTTGCAGTGGCAGGATATTATTGGATTCCCCAAAAATACCAATGGATATGGCTGTTGGCTTTTAGCTATATTTATTATACCAGTGGAGGAATTCGCGTCACCTGCTTTTTGGTGTTTACCACCCTTACCTCCTGGGGAGCAGGGGTCTGGATGGAGAAAATCTCAGAGACAATAAAAGACAAAAGAAACGCAAAGCGAACAAAGCGGCAGATATTGACGGCTGCACTCGTGTTAAATTTTGGTGTCCTTGGAGTATTGAAATATACAAATTTTGCTATTGATACAGCAAACAGTTTGTTTGGAGCAGAATTTGATCGGTTGCAGCTTTTGCTGCCTCTTGGGATTTCCTTTTATACCTTTCAGTCCATGGGATACATTTTGGATGTATATTGGGGCAGGGTAAAAGCGGAACATCATTTGTTCCGTTTTGCTTTGTTTGTATCTTTTTTTCCACAGATTCTGCAGGGGCCCATTGGAAGGTATCACAGCCTGAGCCAACAGCTTTATGCTTCCCATACCTTTTCCTGGAATCCCATTCAGCAGGGATTTCTTCGAATTTTGTGGGGATATTTCAAAAAAATGGTCATTGCAGATAATGCAGTGATATTTGTGGATGCGATTTTTGAACATCCCGATCTTTACAATGGACTAGGGATTGTAGGTGTGTTAGCCTATAGTATACAGCTTTATTGTGATTTTTCCGGCGGTATGGATGTGGTCATTGGGATTGCAGAGCTTTTTGGTATTCATTTGGATGAAAACTTTAAGCGGCCTTATTTTGCCGTTTCCATTACAGATTTTTGGCATCGCTGGCATATCACTTTGGGAACCTGGATGAAGGATTATGTGTTTTATCCAGTGTCACTTTCTGGATGGATGAAGAGCTTTTCTAAGTTTGCAAAGAAAACATGTGGCAAACAGACGGGAAGGACATTGCCAATTTGTCTTGCAAATCTGATCGTATTTCTGGTAGTGGGAGTTTGGCATGGGGCAGCATGGAAATTTATCATCTACGGTCTTTATAATGGGTTGATTATCGCATTCAGCGGATTGATGGCGCCTTCTTACCGGAAATGGAAAACGGCCCTTCATATTACTGACAATAGCACAGCATTTCATCTGTTCCAAATGTTCCGTACCTTTTTGCTGGTGAATATCAGTTGGTTTTTTGACCGGGCAGAGGATGTGAAAACAGCTTTTCTAATGATGAGAAATACCCTCACTCATTTTAACCTGGGACAGATTTTGGAACCAGGGATTGAAATTGGAGAGGCCAGCGGGACAACCTATACCTTAGTTGCCATTGGGGTGATTTTGGCTGGATGCCTGCTTTTATTTGTGGTAAGTGTTTTGGAAGAGCAGGGAAAGAATTTGGCGGAGATTTTTGTCAGACAGCATTGGCTGGTGAAAGGGGCAGTTTATCTTTTGCTGATATTACTGCTTCCAGCATTGGGACAGCCTTCCGGCGAGGCAGGAGGTTTTATCTATGCACAGTTTTAAAAAAGTACTACTGGTGATATTAGGAATCTTGATTGCTGCAGTAGTTAATTTTGGATTAAATTATGGGTTAATTCCATATAGTTACGTGCGGATTATGATGCACCAGATTAAGACCCAGGAGTATGATACGTTGTTTCTTGGCACCTCCCATGGGCTGAATGGAATCAGCCCACAAGTCATAGAAGAAAAAACGGGGAAGAAAACCATGAATTTATGTCTGGGTGGAGAATATCCTAGGGACGCTTACTATTTGCTAAAGTATACATGTAAAAAAAGTGTGCCAGAAACAGTGGTGTATGAATTAGACCCAGGATATTTCTGTACCCCAGAAGGGCAAAGGGGTGATTTTAACCGTATTTTTTATGAAATGCCCTTTTCCAGTACAAAAATAGAATATTTCTTTGGGAAAGAAATGGAGTTGGATTTTCGGGCTTCTCTGTTTCCATGGTTTTATTATCGAAATCAATTTCGGAATGCAAAAGAGATTCTAGCGGTAAAACAGGGAGAAGAGTATAAAAACTATGGAGCGGCGCCTTTTCAGAATCCAGGACAAAGTTTTGAAAATGGTTTTATGCGCAATCATCCAGCGCCAGGAGCGAAGCCGGAGGAATTGACTTTGTGGGAGGAAAAGGAAATAAATGAGGATTCTTTCCAGTATTTTGAAAAAATTGCTTCTTTTTGCAAGAAGAAAGGGATAGAATTCTTGGTTGTAACCACACCAGTTCCCAGAGAAGCATTGGAAAAGTATGGAGATAATTTTGGGGAGGCGGATGAGTTTTTTACAGAATATTGCAAGAAGCTGGGGGTGGAATACAAAAATTATAACCGCCCAGGTCAGGAAATCAAGGATTTTGATGATAGTCTGAATGCTTTTTCAGATTATGAGGGACACATGAGCGCTGACCAGGCGGAAGTATTTAGTGCACAGCTGGCAGAGGATTTGTTAAGGAGTAAGAAGTAATGAAGTGGAAAAAGTATACCATAAAAACCACCACCCAGGCGGAGGATTTTATTAGCAGTATGTTAGCAGACCTTGGTGTCGAGGGGGTACAGATTGAGGACAATGTACCCTTATCGGCGGAAGATAAGGAAAAAATGTATATTGACATTCTTCCAGAGCTTTTGCCAGATGAAGGAATTGCGGCGATTAGTTTTTTCCTGGATGCAGAGGAGGAGCATGGCTCATTGTTGGAGCAGGTGAAGGAAGAACTGGAGAACCTGCGGCTTTTTGTAGAAATCGGAGATGGGACCATTTCTCAAGATGAAACAGAGGATAAGGACTGGATGAATAACTGGAAACAGTTTTTTAAGCCCTTTGCCATTGGAGATATTTTAATTAAGCCCACCTGGGAGGAGGTAAAAGACACGGAGGGTTACCGATGTGTCATTGAGATAGATCCAGGAACTTCCTTTGGAACGGGGAAACATGAAACCACCTGGCTGTGCATTCAGCAAATCCAGAAATATATGAAACCAGAAGATCACGTGCTGGACGTGGGATGCGGCAGTGGAATTCTTTCTGTGGTCTGCCTCAAATTGGGAGCAGGGGATGTGACTGGGACGGATATTGATCCACTATGTATTGAGGCTTCTGGAGAAAATGTGGAAGTGAATCATTTGCCACAAAAGAAGAGCAGATTTTATCATGGAAATTTAATTGATGATTTGAATTTGCAGGAGCAAGTGGGACAGGGGTATGATATTGTAGTGGCGAATATTCTTGCAGATGTGATTATTCCTCTGTCACCAGTGGCTGCAGGCTGTTTGAAGCAGGGCGGCATTTACATTACAAGCGGCATTATTGATTTTAAGGAGGCGGCGGTAAGAGCAGCGATAGAGGCAGCAGGTCTGACCATACTGGAAACAGAATATAAGGGAGAGTGGGTCAGCATTACCGCAAGGAAAGAGTGATATGTTTCAATTTTTTGTAGAACCAGAACAGATAAAAGCAGAAGAGGTTATGATTACAGGCAGTGATGTGAATCATATCAAAAATGTCCTTCGGATGAGAGTGGGACAAGAGGTGCGGATCAGCGACCAGCAGGGACAAGATTTTCTTTGTGAAATCACTTCCTTTCAAGAGGAGAAGGTTATGCTTCGGTTCAAAAAGGAATGTGAGGGAACAGAACCATCTGTAAAAATTACTTTGTTTCAAGGATTGCCCAAAGGGGACAAAATGGAATTGGTGATTCAAAAAGGGGTGGAGCTTGGAGTCAGTGAGATTGTACCAGTGGCAATGCAAAATTGCGTGGTGAAATTAGATACCAAAAAGGCGGAAAGTAAGCGCGCTCGTTGGCAGGCCATTGCAGAAAGCGCCGCAAAACAGTCCAAGCGCAGTCTGATTCCAGAACTGAGGCCCGTATGTACTTTTGGGGAAGCTGTCACATATGCAAAAACCATGGATGTGCGTTTGTTTCCTTATGAACAGGAGCGGGGGATGGCCCATACCAGAGAAGTATTTGGGAAAATCAAAAAAGGAGATTCCATTGGAATTTTCATTGGTCCAGAAGGCGGCTTTTCTTCAAAGGAAATTGAAATGGTAAGAGATGAGATGGAAATTATATCTTTGGGCAGCCGGATTCTTCGTACAGAGACAGCAGGCCCGGCAGCTCTTGCTATGTTGTTATATGAGTTGGAGGATTGAAATGGAAGCATATTTTGACAATGCAGCAACCACACGATGCTTGGACAGCGCAAAGGCTGTGATGGTACGGGCTTTATCTGAGGATTATGGAAACCCCTCCTCTTTACATCGAAAGGGAATGGAAGGGGAAAATTATATCAAAGAGGCAAGAAAAAATATCTGCAAGACGTTAAAGATTCACGATACGGAGCTGATTTTTACTTCTGGCGGAACGGAGTCGAATAACCTTGCGATTCTTGGGGCAGCTATGGCAAACCGCCGGGCAGGGATGCATTTGATTACCACAAAGATTGAGCATCCGGCAGTGACAGCGCCTATGAGGTATTTAGAAGAACAGGGATTTTCAGTCACTTGGCTGGATGTGGACGCCCAGGGAAGGATTTCTTTGGAGCAGTTAAGGGAGGCGGTGAACCAAGAGACCATCTTAGTATCCATCATGTATGTGAATAATGAAATCGGTGCCGTAGAGCCAATTGAAGAGGCAGCAAAAATCATAAAAGAACAAAATCCTAGGACTTTGTTCCATGTGGATGCGATTCAGGCATATGGAAAATATATCATTCATCCGGGGAGAATGGGAATTGATCTGCTTTCCGTTAGCGGCCATAAAATCCATGGGCCCAAAGGAAGTGGTTTTTTGTATGTAAAGGAAAAGACGAAATTAAAACCCATCCTTTATGGTGGAGGACAGCAGAAAAATATGCGTTCTGGTACGGAGAATGTACCTGGGATTGCAGGAATGGGACAGGCGGCAAAGGAGGCGTATGAAGATTTTCATCAGAAGCAGGAGCATCTTTATCAATTGAAGGATGCCTTTGTTGCTGGAATTTCCAAAGAGACATGGGCACAGATCAATGGGCGTACAGACCGAGATAGCGCGCCTCATATCATAAGTCTTACCATAGATGGCGTACGAAGCGAAGTGTTACTTCATGCATTGGAAGAAAAGCAAATTTATGTATCTGCTGGAAGCGCCTGCGCTTCCAATAAGCCAGCCCCCAGCAGTACATTACAGGCAATACAAGTGAAAAGGGGTGCATTGGAATCCACCATACGCATCAGCTTTTGTCCCCAAAACACTTTGGAAGAGGTAAATTACTGTCTGGATGCCTTAAAGGAACTTGTTCCCATGCTCCAGAAATTTACCAGACACTAAGAAAATTTACTTTTGACGTATACTAAATTGCGCATTGTCTTCAAAAGCCCAATTTTGCAATAGGAGGAACTATGTTTAAAGCATTTTTAATAAAATACGGAGAAATCGGAATCAAGGGAAAAAACCGTCATTTATTTGAAGACGCTCTGATTCACCAGATAAAATATGCATTGAAGCCAGTAGAAGGAGAATTTTTGATTACCAAAGAACAAGGGCGTATTTACATTGAAGCCTTGGGCGAGTACGATTATCAGGAAGCGTTGGAAAGCCTTCAGCATGTATTTGGAATTGTGGGTATTTGCCCTGTGGCGCTTGTGGAAGAGGAAGGTTTTGATCAATTGGCGGAGGATGTGATTGCTTATCTGGATAACCATTATGCAGATAAGAATAAAACCTTTAAAGTGAATACAAGGCGGGCAAGAAAGAGCTATCCCCTCAGTTCCATGGAGGTGAATGCGGCATTGGGGGAACGCATTTTAAAAGCTTTCCCCGAAATGAAGGTGGACGTACACCAGCCTGAGATTATGGTAAATGTTGAAATCCGCAGAAAAATTAATATTTATTCGGAAATTATTCCTGGACCTGGCGGTATGCCTGTGGGCACCAATGGAAAAGGAATGCTGTTGCTATCTGGTGGAATTGATAGTCCAGTGGCTGGATATATGATTGCTAAGCGAGGGGTAAAGATTGATGCAGTTTATTTCCATGCACCTCCCTATACCAGTGAGCGTGCCAAACAAAAGGTAGTGGACTTGGCAAAAATTGTTGCAAAGTATTCTGGGCCTATTTATTTGAAAGTGGTAAACTTTACTGATATTCAGATGTACATTTATGAAAAATGTCCCCATGAGGAATTGACGATTATTATGCGGCGTTATATGATGCGGATTGCAGAGCATTTTGCCAGGGAAACCAATTCTTTGGGATTGATTACGGGAGAGAGCATTGGACAGGTGGCAAGTCAGACGATGCAGTCTTTAGCAGCTACCGATGAGGTGTGCGAGCTGCCAGTGTACCGTCCATTGATTGGATTTGATAAACAGGAAATTATTGGGGTTTCAGAAAAAATTGGCACATATGAGACGTCTATTTTGCCTTATGAAGACTGCTGTACCATATTTGTAGCAAAACATCCAGTGACAAAGCCTAGCTTGAAGGTGATTCGCCGATCAGAAACACATCTAAAAGAGAAAATTGATGAAATGGTGAAGACAGCCATTGCGACAGCAGAAACTATAATTGTAGAAGCAGATATGGCAGAATAAAAAACCCCCATGAGCTTCCATGGGGGACCAATGATAGACTATACTAAATATGGTTTTAAGGCTTCCAGGATTTCATCCACATCACTTTCTACATGGATAGCCAGGTCAATGGGTTTGGAAAGGTCAAGGCTGAAAATTCCCATAATGGATTTTGCATCGATGACATATCTTCCAGAAATCAAATCAAAATCATAATCAAATTGGGTGATTGCATTTACGAAAGATTTTACCTTGTCAATAGAATTTAAAGAAATTTGTACTGTTTTCATGTTCGTTGCCTCCTTATTATAATTCATATGTTCCAAATTTATTTTACTTGAAATATGTAACAAATATTTCCTTTATAGTATCGTTTTTTGACGGAAAAGTCAATGGTGTCATAACCAATTTAGAAAATAAAAACCAGTAGGTTTTCGGCAGTTTGCTATGGAAACAGGAAGGGAAAGGATGAAAAAGGATGAAAAAAGCGGCATTACATAACCTTGGATGTAAAGTCAATGCATATGAGACAGAAGGGATGCGGCAGATGCTAGAGCAGGCAGGATATGAGATTGTGCCTTTTGAGGAGACGGCGGACGTTTATGTGATAAATACTTGTTCTGTTACCAATATTGCGGACCGCAAATCCAGGCAGATGCTTCACCGGGCAAAAAAGAAAAATCCAGACAGTGTAGTGGTGGCAGCCGGATGTTACGTGCAGACTTCAAAGGAGCAGGCCCAGGCAGATTCGGCCATTGATATTTTAATTGGAAATAACAGGAAGCATCAACTAGTAAAATTGTTGGAAGAGTATTTTCATGATTCAGCCCAGAATATGGGAAAGCCGAAAGAAAAGCATTCCTTTGTATCCGTAGGGGAGATTGCACAAGATAGAGAGTATGAAACAATGAGTGTCACCAGCACGGGAGAACATACCCGGGCTTTTGTGAAAGTGCAGGATGGTTGTAACCAGTTTTGCAGCTACTGTATCATTCCTTATGCCAGGGGGAGAGTCAGAAGCCGGAGCATGGATGATGTTGTTCGAGAAGTAGAAACCCTTGCCAAAGAGGGATACCGTGAAATTGTATTGACAGGCATCCATTTAAGCTCTTATGGGGTGGACTTGGCAGATGACTCTGGAACGGTCCGCTTATTGGATCTTATTTGGCGTGTCCATGCCCTCAAAGGAATTGACCGGATTCGCCTTGGTTCTTTAGAGCCTGGGATTGTGACGGAAGAGTTTGCCAGAGAGTTGTCAAAGCTTCCAAAAATTTGTCCTCATTTCCATTTGTCGCTGCAAAGCGGCTGTGATGAGACTCTACAGAGAATGAATCGCAAGTATACCTGTGAAGAATATGAGAGAGGATGCATGCTTCTGCGTAAATATTTTTCTCATCCGGCGATTACCACAGATGTGATTGTGGGATTTCCAGGAGAAACAGAAGAAGAATTTGAGATTACCAGAGCATTTTTGAAAAGGATTCGCTTTTTTGAAATACATATTTTCAAATATTCTTTGCGAAAAGGCACACGGGCGGCCAAAATGGAGCATCAGGTGCCAGAGGAGATTAAGAGTAAAAGAAGCGACATTCTTTTTAGGGATCTGCATTTTATGAATCAGGAGTATCTAAATCAGCACATAGGGCAGGAATTGGAAGTTCTTATGGAAGAAGAAGTTTCTTTTGGCGGGAAAAGATATTTTATGGGTCATACCAAAGAGTATGTCAAGGCGGCAGTTTTATTGTCTGAGGAGGAAGAAGGGCAGTTGGAGAATAAGCTGGTGCGGGGAATGGCAGTGTCCATGTTAAAAGAACATATTTTGCTGTTACAAAATATTTCATTTTTTTCAAAATAATGCTTGACTTTTTAGAAGTTAGTATGTATAATGAACTTGTTGAGTTTTGAAGTACAAAACATGGCTCGTTGGTCAAGCGGTCAAGACGCCGCCCTCTCACGGCGGAAACAGGGGTTCGATTCCCCTACGAGCTGTTGACTGTTTATAACAGCCCAACCCGATAAAATGCTGGAAACCTTAGATTTAAGTGGTTTCCAGCATTTTTTTGTATCTCATACAATAAGGAAATCCCCATGTTCCTGGATTACATTTTTCTGCTTCTATTAAAAGTTCTTCAGCCCGTTCTCTTGTCGGTAACATAAAATTAGTTCCTCCTTCTTATCTAATCAAGTCAGTTTTTCCATTATCGTTCCCTCCTATAGATGAAGCAAGGTCAGAAAAAAGAAGATGTTTCATAGATTCAGATGTTTTCGTTATTCCGATTGGAAAAACTGCAGAAGAGATAGACGAATATATAAAGGAGATGGGTTTCGATGACAGATTTTAGAAAAGTGTTTTTAGATACTTTTGTTCTGCGAACCATTACTTTGCCCTGCTACAGTATGGATGATATCTCCTATGAATACTGGGATGAAAAAAATATATGAAAGATTCTTCTTAATATATAAGCGGCAAGACCTTTTGAACAAGTAACTATATTAGTGCGACAGCCCCTTATAACAAATTATACCAGAAAAAATACAAATCATCCCATACCCACCAAAGCAAATTTCTTATCTGCTATAATAGCGTAAGTAGTGAATGGAGAAAATCCAATAATATTTTTTTAAATGATAGTCGAAAGGAGAATGAATATGGCAGATTGTGACAACAAAAGACCATGCCCATGCACTTATGACTGTCCGAGACATGGGAAGTGCTGTGCCTGTGTGGCTCATCACCGGGATAATAACGAGGGAGTGCCCGGGTGCTTTTTTTCCGCGCAGGCGGAAGCTACATATGACAGGAGTATAGAAGCTCTGTGCCGGGACAGAGGGATTCTGTCAGATGAAAGGTGAGGAAAAATGGTTTCACAAAAAAGAATGGCGCTTTTAACACTTGTTCTTTCAGGGATACTTTGCCTTGGGGGATGTGGAAGGAAAGAAAATGAAAAAATCACTTTGATCGAACAGCTCAACAATCCGGCCTATACGATTGGTGTTCCAGAAGGCGGGGCAGGCATGTATATGGCGGAAAAATATCTGCCAGAGGCGAAGCGTAAAACATTTTCCGGCAACTCTTCGGGGTATCTCGCCATTTCCCAGGGAAAACTGGACGGGTTTGTTTATGACCGGGTAATGATGGAAT